>JACCDW010212508.1_pt1 | contig 15251 bp, 14 predicted proteins | sample 7449781 | NCBI WGS metagenome assembly JACCDW01 (sample SAMN15323449, study PRJNA562643) | freshwater metagenome | isolation source: river surface water | place: USA:Blue River Watershed | collected 2017-08-18
TTAAATACTGGTTTTGTTATGTTGATCCTGAATACATTGTATGTAAGGAATGTGGAATTGTTTATGACCCAGATAAAAGTCTTGATTATCAAGAAAAAATCGGAGAAGATGATAAACCTGATCAACGACGTAAACCTGGTCCTAAACCTAGTCCTAAACCTAGTCCTAAACCTAGTCCTAAACCTGATCCTAACCCTGGTCCTAAACCCAGTCTTAAACTTGATTCTAAACATAAAAAATATGTAATTAAGATTTTTATGTCACAAGATAAAGCGTTTGACTTTTATGAAAGTTATATTAAAAAGAAATATAATGGTCGAAAACCCATTCGTAAAAGTGTAAATAAAGACGGTTATTATTTGTGTAATACTAAAAAAGAAACATTTGTATTGGATTTTAAACAAGTTCAGAATGCTGATTTATTAAATAAGATTATGGAAAAGAATGAATACAAACTTGTACCATTTTATCAAAACAAAAATGATAAAACATCATTTCGATTTTCAATGATTTATATAGAAAAAAATTAATTTTTAATATATAAAAAATATTATAAAAATAAAATTATATAAAAAAATAATATAAAGAAAAATAATATATAAATAAAATTATAAATAAAATTATAAAAAAATAAGTTTAAATTTGAATATAAAGAACTTATCATAAAAATAGATATACATAGAATATTTATATTTTATAAAAGTTAAAAATGGAAAATCAACAAGAAAGCAAAAATGATTCATTTGTTTTTGAAAATTATGAAACAAATGTTCAATTAAATTATTACGATAGTTTTGAAGATTTAAATTTACGTGAAGATGTATTACGTGGAATTTTTTCATTTGGTTTTGAACGTCCTTCTCCTATTCAACGTATTGCGATTAAACCTATTATGGAAGGTCACGATTGTGTGATTCAATCTCATTCAGGTACTGGTAAAACAGCCACTTTTATTATTGGAGCACTTCAATCACTGAATCTTGAATTAAAGGAAAGTCAAGTCATTATTATTACAAATACTCGTGAATTAGCTGAGCAACATCAACGTGTTTTTAAATCGTTAACTAATTTAACAAATGTTTCATCATATTTATGTATTGGAGGAGATATGTCAAATAAGTATATGTCAGGAAATATTAAAAATGAGGTTATTATTGGAACACCAGGTCGTATTTGTGATATGATTAAACGCAAATATATTGATACAACTCATATTAAATTAATGATTGTAGATGAAGCCGATGAAGTTCTTTCATCAGGATTTAGAAAACAAGTTTCGGCAATTTTCCGTTCAATTGCTGATCCTAATTTTCAAACTATTTTAATTAGTGCTACAATTCCTGAAGAAATGAGTGAATTAATTAAGCATATATTAAAACCTCAATATGTATCTATATTGGTAAAAGATGATGATTTAACCTTAGATGGTATTAAGCAATATTTTATAGAAATTAGTGAGCAATATAAAATGAACGCATTGATTGATATGTTAAGTAATATTCGTATTTCTCAAGGCGTTGTTTATTGTAACAAGAAACAAAAGGCTGATGAAATTAAGCATATGTTAAGTGAGCAAAATTTTAAATGCGATGTGCTTCATAGTGATTTAATGCCAAAAGAGCGCAAAGCTGTATTACAAAATTTTGTAACTGGAAGTAGTCGCATTTTAATTACTACAGATGTAATGGCGCGTGGTATTGATGTACAACAAATTTCAATTGTTATCAATTATGATATGCCTAAACATCCTCAAACATATATTCATAGAATAGGTCGTAGTGGTCGTTTTGGTCGTAAAGGTTTAGCAATTAATTATGTAGGAAATAATGAAATGTCAATATTATCAAATATTCAAAAAACATATAACACTCATATTTATCATTTACCTAAAGACCTTCATTCATTAAATGGTTAAACCTCCTTTATAAATAAAAAAATGTAAATAAAATAAATTTATATAGTGTAAATAAAAAATAATTGTTTTATAAAGAAAAATATTATTATACAATAGTAAAAATAATATTAAAATAAAAATGTATATTCCTAATACTTATTCCGATGCTCAATTAGATGTAGCAATATTACCAAATGCTATTTATAGTGATGTATTAGCTCGTAATTTAGTAAATGTTAAAAATTATGTAATTGCTAACCCCACTATTATTCAACAACTTGCTTTTTTAAACCGTGCTTTCCGTTCCGCTTATACATACATTGGTAATGGTGGTAGTGGTAATAGTTATAATTTAACCTATCTTTCTAAATTTGGTGTTGATAATTCAGTATCTATTGTATCATTAAACCCAAATCAATTATATAATATGTATCGTTATACAGTAAATTCTCGTATGACAAATTCAAATATAGTATATTTAATGAGTGTTGCGTTTGGAATAGCAAATCAATTACAATCAGCTAAACGCACAATATTAAGAAATGGTGATGTTTGTGTCAATTGTGATTTATTACCAATGATTCAAAATCCTCAACAATTAGCTACAAATGATAGTGCTCATGTATTAAACTTTATGTTAGAAGGTAAAGGAACTACTTGTGTTTCAGGAGATTTTTATAATTTAGAATGTGGTGGTTCAGGTCAAGCTATTTAATTTATTTATTTAAGAAAAAATATCGCTTTTCTATATAATAATTTTTATATAGAAATGATAGTAGAAAATATTTTTAAAATAAAAAATGTATCCTTTTCAATTTTATACAAATATATGCTCTTTACTTTTTTTAACCACTCTTTTCCATTATCCCCTTCAATACATCAATCTTGAAAATAAATATTTTGAACGCTACAGTGTTAACTTAATGCGTTCCGTTTCTTGTTTTATGGTTTTTACTGAATCACTTGATATATTAGTGGCACACGGTTTTCAAAATCATTGTACTTCTAGCATACTTCAAGAAAATGTTGATTTATTTTATTTTTTTTTAGCATATATTTATTATGATACAGTACTATTAATGTATCAACATTATTTAGGTTTAGAAAAAAAATTACGTTATGATTTATTATTACATCATTTATTAGCAATTTTTTCATTAACTTTTATTCAAAATTATGAATTATATTCATTTATTCCATATATATGTTTATCTGAAGGAATATCGATTGTTTCAGGAGTTAAATTATTAGCAAATATATTTAAAAATAATGTAATTACGAAATATTGTATAAATTATCGCATTTATTTTTTAACTTACTTTAGAATGGCATTATTATGGCCATTTATAGCATATCAATTTTATAATCAAATTGAAAATATGGAATGTAATCAAGAAATATTTAATTATGAAAATTTTGGATATGTAATGATGGCTATTATGATGATATATAGCGCGGAATATTTATGGTATATGCGTGGTAAGAGTGAATTGAAAACGTTAAACATTAGTAAGAATTTATGAGTATTGGATATTATCCAACTTTTTTATTTTGTTTTTTATTTAACAGTTAACTTTTTACTTATGTTTTTCAACCAAAGTATTAAAATAATCGGATCCAAAAAGTGAACAAATTTCGGAACTATTAATGTCTGCTGATGGTACCATTCCAATCATAGCTTTGGTGTAAAGTCTAAAATAAAAATGTGTAGTATAAACTCGTTGTTTAACAATTTCAACGCTATATTTTTCAATTTTTTCACGAAGATTTTGAGGAGTAAACTTTTCATTTCTCAATGAAAAAAGTCTCCTTTCATGTTTGACATAATCGTCGTATGGTGAAGTAAAAAGAGCACAAAACTCAATCTCAATAAAATCCGTAATGGGTTTACCATTATAAGACCAATTAGAATCAAATTCGGTTACGTTAGAACTCATCTTTTGAAAAGAATGATAGTATGTAAACTGTTAATGTATATTTATTTTGTATAAATTAAAAGATAATATAAATAAATTGGTAAATTTTTTATATTTTTTTTATAAAAATAATTAACGTAAATAAATTTATTAAGAAAATAATTTATTAGTCTTGTATATATATATAATGATGGCAATTATGATGATATATAGTGTGGAATATTTATGGTATATACATGGTAAAAGTAAATTGAAAATGTTAAGAAATTTATAATATTTTTTTTATTATTTTTTAATTATTTTTTATTTGTTTTTTTACTTGTTTTTTTACTTGTTTTTTTATTCGTTTTTTATTTTATTCATCGCAATGAGTACAAACCATTTCTGGATTCATATAACTACCATTGAACTTAGAGATTAACTCATTAAAATAATCAGGTCCAAAAAGGGAACAAATTTCAGGACTATTAATACCTGGAGTTCCACTAATTCCAGTGTAATCTCCATATGTAGATTTGTAATAAAGCCTAAAATAAACATCAGCACTATGGAAGTATTGTTCAACAACTTCAAAGATATTTTCTTCAATTTTTTCACGAAGATTTTGAGGAGTAAACTCTTCATTTTTTAGTGAAAAAAGGGTCATTTCGTGTTCATTATCATCTCCATATGAGCCTGAAAAAAGAGCACAAAGCTCAATTCCAATAAACTCGCTAATGGGTTTACCATCATGAGACCAATTAGAATCAAATTCAGTTACGTTCGAACTCATCTTAAAAAAAAATAATAGTATGTAACCGATAAGGTATATTTATTTTGTATAAATCAAAAGATAATATAAATAAATTTGTAAATTTTTTTATAAAAATAATTAACGTAAATAATTTTATATAAAAATTTTATATAAAATAAATAATTTTTAACGTTTATATAATATAAATTTATTAAGAAAATAAAGATAAAGTTAAAATAAAAAATATTAATCTAAATTAAATATAGATTTATATAGAATATATAAAATTATAATATGGAATATTTAGCTGCCGCAAGTATTTTAGGATTAGGATATATGTTCCAAACTGAAGGAACAGATAAGAATAATAAACAAAAATATATAACACAAAAAGTAAAACCATCTAAAATACCAACCTCTAAAAATGGATATGATTCAAATCGCGCTTTTGAAGTATGGCAAAAAGAACAATCAATGGCTGATGATTTAAAAGCAAAAAGTGCCAAACCTCAAGATACCAACATTATTACTGCTGGTCCACCTTATAAAGAAATATATAATAAAGTTGATTATTCTGAATCATCTCTTCCTATTGAATTTAATCAATTTTCATCTTATGAATCATCATTTGCTGATTTAGGTGATCCTGAAAAATCTTCATTATTACCCAAAAATCTTAGTGTAAATAACAAACAAATTCCTGAAAGTGGTGGTTTTAAAGGAATTTCTTTAACTGGAGATGCTATTAATCCCAATACTTTTACACACAATAATATGCAACCTTTCTTTGGTAGTGGTGTTAAACAAAATTTAGATGAATTTGCTACTCGTGGTATTTTTGAAACATTTACTGGTACTCAAGATAATTATCAAAAGAAAAAGGAAATTGGTTTAATGTTTGAACCCCAAAAAAATGTTACAAACGTTTATGGTACTTCAAATCTTGACGGTTATATGTTAGATCGTTATCAAGTTTCCCAAATTCGTAGTAATGAAACTCCTATTGAACGCACTTATGTAGGTCCTGGTTTAAATCAAGGTTATACATCAACTCCAAGTGGTGGTTTCCAACAAGCTGATACTTTAGATTACATTATGCCTAAAAGTACAAATGAACTTCGTGTTAAAACAAATCCTAAATTATCATACTATGGTCGTATTAATTCAGGTCAAAAGATTTCTAAACCTGGAAAAGTTGGTACTGTTTTCAAAAATCGTCCTGATACTTTCTATATTCAAAATCCTGACCGTTATCTTACCACAACTGGTGCTGTTACTGCTCAAGCAATTCGTCCTTGTCAAATTGTTAAATTCACAAATAGAAAAACAACAACTACAAAAAGTCGTAAAGGTCCTGCTGCTCCTGTTAATGGAACACGTATTGCGGTACGTGGTAAATATCGTGTTTCTGATAAACCTCAATTTGAAAGTGACGGTCCTCGTAATGCTACCTTAAGTGGATTATGGAATTTATTAGGATTTGGTAATGATAATAAAGACCGTCCTGATGATTATGGTAAAAAAGGTATGAATATTGGTTCAAACAATCGTACAGATTATGGTGCTAAAGGTACAAATGGTAACTTAAAAGGTAATGAAAAAGGAACAGCACGCAATGGACAAAGCGCAAATGAAACCAAGCGTCAATCAATAGAAGATAGTAAACGAAATGGTAATATGGGTATTTCAACATTTAAATCTAAAGTATATGACCCTAATCAAAAGGCTAAAACCACTGTTCGTGAAACAACTGAAGATAATGAACATAATGGTCAACTTAAAGGACCTAATCGTGGTAAAGTATATGATCCAGAAGATGTTGCTAAAAATACAGGTCGTCAAACCATTGAAGATAATGATCATTTCGGTAATATGAATCAAAGTCGTTATGCTGGTAAAGCTTATGATCCAAATGATGTTACACGAACAACTGGACGTCAAACAATTGAAGATAATGAACATAATGGTAACTTAAGTGGTGGTAAATATACTGGTAAAGCGTATGATCCAAATGATGTAACTCGTACAACCGGTCGTCAAACTATAGAAGATAATGATCATAATGGTCATATTCGTGGTCCAAATCGTGGTAAAGTATATGATCCTAATGAACCTGTTCGTGATACATTACGTCAAGATACTGAAGTAAATACTCATAATGGTAATATGGGTCAAGGTCGCTATGCTGGTAAAGCATATGATCCAAATGATGTTGCTAAAGATACATTACGTCAAGATACTGAAAATAATACTCATAATGGTAACTTAAGTGGTGGTGTTGGAGTAAAGAAAGGTAAAGTATTTGACCCTAATCAACATCTTAAAGATACAACTCGTCAAGACACTTCAGTATATTATGTTGGTAACCAAGATGGTGATGAAGTTGGTGGTTATCAAGTTACGGAAGTAGAGGCACCTACAACAATGCGTCAATTCCAATCAGTTGAATATACCGGTAACGCAGGAAACAGTGGTACAACAAATGTACAAATGAGTCGCGAAAATGCCGGAAATATGAATGTACGATCTGCTCGTGCATCACAAGACCGTGGATATACACCAAACGCACAAGGAGCAAATAGACGAGGAGAAATACCAGTAATGAATACAAAGAAAGTGGGAGATATTCAAAGCGCTTACTTAAATGAACGCGGATTACAACCATCTCAAATTTATAATTCTATTCCTCAAGTCAATCAATTTAATGAAACTACATTAAAGAATAATGTACCAAATGAACCATTGGAATTCAGAAATTGCGATCCAACTCTTATTCGACAATTTATTGAGAATCCGTACACTCAATCACTACAAAGTTGGGCATAATTATTGGCAACTAAAAAGGTTTTTAATAACCCTTCATTTATAAATAATATTTGTATAAATATTTGTATAAATATTTGTATAAATATTTTTTTTAACAAATAATAATTTGTTAAAAAATAGTATATAAATATAGTAAAAATGAGTATATTATATTATTTATATTATAAAATAAATTATTATTTTAATAAAAATAAAGAAGAAATAAATAAAAAAAATGATAAAAATGAAGATCAAAACAATTATTTTGAAAAATTATTATAATTAAATATTGTAAAAGTTTCTTTCTTTTTCTCTAAATAATGCTCCACCTAATCCATAAATTTTATAATATTTGTTTGAAAATAAATCATTAAATTCATATTCTGTAAATGGTGGTAAATAATTGAATTCATTTAATTCATTAAATACTTTACGTAATTTTAATTTATATTTAACAAAAGATTGAAATTTAATTAAACCGAATTCATTATAATTTTTAATTAAATAGATTGTTTGGTCAATGATTAAATGTCGAATATATTTATGTTTTTGTAATAAATCATTAAATTTAATTAATAATTGTAAATATTTTGTATTTAATATAAATGGTTTATCAATTAAATTTGAAAATTTAAAATTATACAATAATTTATAAAAATAATAACTTTCATAATTATTAAAAGAAATGATATCTTTATACATTGGATATAAAATATAAAATCCATTATTTAATATATGTATTCCATTTTTTTTTAAATAATAATCATCAATATCTATATCATATATATCTATAATTTCTTGATTATAAAAATATGTATATAAAATATTTTCATAATAATCAAAATTAGAATCAAACGTACTTTGATAATTTTTAATATGAAGATTATTAAATTTACGAGATAAATGGAGTAACCAAGTAATAAATATATCACTTTCATCTATAAAACGTTTATATAAAAAAATGTTTAAAAAAATATAGTAATGATTATTTTTAATAGTATATGATAAATCATTTGTTATAAAAAATTGTTCATATATAATATTATTATTTTGATTATTTTCTTCAAAAAAAGGATCATTTTCACTTAATAAAATAAAAGATTTTGGAGTATATTTTTTTTGTAAAATAAAATTTGGACACATATGTGTTTCATACGGTAATAAAATCGATTGTAAATAATGATAAAATAATAAAAATTCTTCTTGTTCACATTCTATATGTGTATCATATTCATATAACATTTTTTATATTATTATCTTAATAATATAAAATATTTAATCTAAAAGTTATTTACTAAATAAAATATTTATTTACTTATTTATAAAATAACAAATATTGGTAAATGGTCTGAAAAAGAGTATGGAATCGTTTTAGCAAAAGTGTAAGGACTCTTTGAAAAAACAAAATCAACTTGAGTTCCGTGTACGGATGTAAAATCAACAAATTGTGTATAATATTTATTTTTTAACATAAATATAAATTCTTTATCATATTTATTAAAATTCATATCTCCAATAATAATATCTGGATTTTCTTTTAATACTTGAGTTAATTGTTCAATACGTATATTTGAATTAAATTCAGCAATATTTAAAAATTCATTTGGTAATACAAGTGAATAATCACGACCAATAAAACGTTTACCAATTTCTAAATGAGTTAATGCGTATTTTTTATGATTATGGTCAAAAAATAAGGCATATCGACGATCATCAAATCCTTTTTTATTATTTAATTTAATAGAATATATATTGTTAACTTCTAATGTTTTTTTATATAATACTACTAAACCTAAATGTGATACATCATGGATAATATTATATTTTGAATCAACGATTTTATTTGGTACATAATATTCTTCCATAAAACAAAAATCAACATCATATAATTTTAACATTTGTAATAATGCTTTTGATATATTTTCGAAATTATCATTTAAATTTAATGAAACAAAATTATGCATATTTAAGGATATTATTTTAAGATGATCTTTATTATTTAATTCTTTTGGAATATCAAAAGCCATTTGTTTTGGATTAAAATAATTGTTAAAATAAAATAAATTATATTTAAAATTAGAATTAAAATTACTCATTTTTTCATTAAAAGCCATTTTTGATACATCAAATGGTAACATTTTTTTAAATACCATTGAATCTAATTCATCTTTTTCTAATCGTTCTAAATTAGCATTTTGATTCCAAATAATTACTTCATTTTGTGTTATTCCCATATATGGAGTATAATAACCAGCAATAGAAGTTGCTCCATCATATTTATCTTTTACTAAGTTCATTATACCTTCAACACATATTCGGTCAATAAAACCGTGTCCAAAATACCAACCTGTATATTTTTTACCATTTGCTCCAGTTGTTGGTAAATAATCTCTATTTTCCATTTTTGATAACCATTGTTCAGGATAATAATTAAAATATAAACAAATTAAATATGCTTGGTAATATTTATTAATATTTACACCATATTTCATTTTAACACAATGAGCAAAATATTTATATGTAACATCTCTAAAAAACTTTTCATTACTATTTTCATCAATAAGTGATAATATATATTTAATATTATCATCATTTGTAATATCAAAGAATTTAAGATCTTTTTTAGCTTTATATACTTGTAAACCACCTGAATAACGTTTTGCATATTTTAATCCAATATATTTATCACCATAATAACCATATTTAACAGTTTCAAAAAATGGAAGTTCATCTTTTTTAGAATAAAAATATTTAACACCTTTATAAATATTTGTACCTTTTTTAACATAAAATGAATTTTCAAAAGGTAAATATTCATTTTGAAGAAAATATGTATTTAATTCTTTAATACTCATGTCACTCATTTTATTTAAATTTTGTTGTAATTCATTATAAGGCTCATATGAATCATAATAATTCTTTCTTTTGGTTTCTTCACTCTTTTCTTCATTTTGAGCTTCATTTACATATGAAGAATCAACTAATATTTTTTCAAAATCATCATAAATTTTATTTTTAATTTCTTTAAAATCATTATTTAAATTTTTATTATTATTTTGTTCACTCATTTTTTTTATATCTTTAATAAATTCTTTTAATTCATCTTCATTTAAATATTTTTTATAAAAAGTAATATAAAAACCTAATTTAAATTTTAAATCTAATACCATTTTACGATTTTTTTCATAAATATCACCTGAATGCGGCATTACCCATAATGTTTTAAAATTTTTTAATTTTGGATGTTTATCTAAACCATACATTTTTTTTTTATCATTTTCTAACATCTTTATTTCATCATATATTTTATTATATATGATTTCTACTTTACTTTCTTTTTTACTTTCTACTTTACTTCCTTTTTTACTTTCTACTTTATTTTTTACTTTACTTTTTACTTTACTTTCTACTTTACTTCTTTTTTTACTGTCTATTTTACTTCCTTTTTTACTTTCTACTTTACTTTCTACTTTACTTTCTACTTTACTTTCTTTTTTACTTTCTTTTAAACTTTTTTTTAAACTTTCTACTTTTGATATATTTTTAATAGCTTTTGCTATTCTTCCTCCTAAATATAAATCAGTCATATTTTTATAAATACCTGTTATAAAAACATATATTAATTTTCTTTTAATTTAAAAAATATAAATATAAAAAAATAAATATAAAAAAATAAATATTAAAAAATAAAATAAGTATATAATTTGTTAAAAATAATTTTAATTTCTAAATGAATCTAAATATCTTAATTCTAATATATTTGGATCAATTGGTTTAGATTCATTATCAATAAATGTTTTCTCAACATCATCAAAATCTTCTACATTTTCAACACTTTTATATTCTTTATGCTCTTCATCTTCTTTGGTTTCATTTACTTGTTGAAACATATATTCTTCATATGAAATATCATTATATTCATAATCTTCAATTTCTTCTATAGCAGAATTTTTTGTATCTATTTTTAAAAAACCACCATTGTCACCATCTTCTGTTGGTGCCCAATGAAACATAAAAATTCCATCCACAATATATATATCAACCATACTATCAAATTCAATATATTGACCAATTTCATTAATTTCATCTATTTTTTTATCATCTATTTTATTTTCTTTATCTGTTAATTCATTATAAAAATCACATAATTCAATTGGAACCATTCCTAAATATTCACTTTCTACTTCATATTCATGTTCAAATGAATCAGTATATCGATTTTTACTTCCAAATACTTTATCAAAAACAATGGTATATTCTTTATTATCTTTTTCTAATGTTAAAACTCCTTCTTCAATATTTTCATAAACAATATCTGTATATTTATGATTTAAACCATAAAATATATCACCAATAAAATAAGCACCACTTGGAAGTGAATGCTGAATAACTTTGCGGTTAGGATTATGTGTTAAATTAAGCTCCATTATAAGAAACCTACGGTTTCTTATGAACTTCCCTTTTATATTAAATACACTTTTTTAATTCATTTTTTTATATTTGTTAACAAATTAATATTTGTTAACAATATATGTTTTCCGAACATTTATATAAAATAAATGATTTAAGATATATTTTATAATTCTTATATCTATTTTTTAATAAATTGTTTTTATAACATTGTTCGGAAAACAATAATGATTTATAAAAAATTTAAAAAAATATATTTTTAAGCGTGAAATTTAATTTCCGCACTTTTTAATTTAAGTTTTTTCCGTATTTCTACAATCAATTTACTATAATATCCTTTTCCTTGAACAAATGTTTTTGCTTTTAATCCACAACAAAAATCAGCATCCGCACTATTTCCATCAAAATGCGTTCCATTTAATTCTTTTAACACATTTTCCATATATATTTGTGAATTTATTAAACATTCTTCATAATTTGTTGAACTTGGTGTACCAAAAAATGGTTTACCTATTATATATACTTTATCGTTTTTTGGAATCACTTTTTTTAAATATTCAATTGGTAATGGTCGTCTTATTTTTTCATAACTATGTGTTCCTGATATAACATCACCTAAACGCAAATGGACTAATGTACTATTTTCAATATCTGTTGGAAATAAATCTTTATATTTATCAATATGTTTTAAGGCAATTTTTGTAACAAGTTCAACTTTTTGATAAGTATTTAGTAGCCCTTTTATTTTTCTTGTTTCGTTAATAAATTCAGATGCAATTGTATTTGGATAATCATGTAAAATCGCATTTTGTTCTTTTTCATTTAATCGTAATAAAACTAAATCACCTAAACGATATGATGATAATTTTATATTATTCATTTTTTTTATCATATATTATAATATATGATAAAAAAAATATCTTCATAAATTCATTTTATTAAAAATAAAAAAAAATGATTTTTATTTTAGATAAAGTAAATAATGCTATAATTCCGAATAATTATATATTTCATCTAAATAACATAATAAAATGATTGAAACTAACTCAATTACATCAGAAGTTAAAGATTTTTCAGGAATGATTAAAGTATTTACCATTGAAGAGTGTCAAGAAATTGTTAACAAAGATAATAAACAAGTATCATACGTTTATATTGATAAAGCAAAAAGTTTTTTGATTCCTTATTTAGAATCAAAAAATATTAAAGTAAAAGATACTTTACAAAATGTAAAACATATGATTCATACTTTGAGTACAAAAGATGCTAAAAAATGGCATTATGATGATCTTCCTATTATTAATTTTATCATTAATATACATGGAACAGGAACAAAACTTTTGATTGATAATAAAATTGAAATATTACCTCAAGGATATGGATGTATGGTTATTGGTGATCAAGGTTATTACTTTTTAGGATTAAAACCTGTATTACATTGTGCTCCATCAGATGATAAAAATAGATGTTTAATGAAAATTATGTTAGATTCTAATTATGATAGTGATGAACATTATATTGGTACATCTGTATGTAAACATAATTCAGAAACATATAAAAACCGACAAAAAGAAATAGAAGTAATGCTTGAAAAAGATTTAGAAATTATTAAAAATATTTCATAATATTAGAATCAAAATAAAATGAAAATAATTCAAAATTTATATAAAAAATCATATTTATACAAAAATCCTTTTTTACAATTCGTTTTACTTATTATCATTATTCTTTCAATATCTGTATTATATGGATATGTAACCAAAAGAGAAGCAATTATTACAATTAAAGAAAAAAATGCTACATTTATTTCACGCGGTCGTTATACAAGTACAAATAATTATATGATTATTGATACTAATAATAATTATTATGTATATGATTATGTTTATTATTATGAACTTATTGGTTTACAAAAGAAGCGTTATGCACATTCGTTTGATTTAAAAAATGGTGATAAAATAAAAATTACTTATTATGGAATATTCCAAAAATATATTTTGGATTTTGAAAAAATATAGTATATTAGATTTTACAAAATTTTTTCAACATATTTACTAAAACTTGTGTGCTATTAAATAAATCTATTTTTAATACACTAAATAATGCTTCATTATAATATTTATGCTCATAAAAAGTATCCATAAAATCCTTACTTACATATTCTTTATTTTTATATACTAAAAATGTTTCAATATGCGTTGTAATATAGATTAATGTACGACATAATATTGGATGCTTTTCATTTAAATTATCATATAAAAATTCTCTATTTTTTAAAAAAATACGTTTTAATTCATTTTCTAATTTTAATCTATTATTTTCTTCTTTTATTTTCTTCTTTTTTTCTTTTTTTAAAATATAATAAGTATAGATTGTATTTATTTTATTTTTTTTATCTTGATATATATCACAAATATCATCATAACATTGTATAATAAATGCTTTTTTAGAATTTTCTTCTATTAACGCACTATTTTGTTTTCGTAATGTTAAATTAGACATTAATATAAAAAAATAGATTGTTAAATAGGATTTTGAAAATGTTTCTTTATAAATAGATTCTATATTATCAACATCATTTAAATCATTAAAAATATTTTTCTCTTTAGATGATGTGCGATTTAATGATTCAAATAAATAAATCATAAAATCATATAAATAATCATAACTTTGTACATTATATATAGAAACTAATTTATCAAAATAATGTTTAAACGCAATATAATCACTATTTTCTAATTCACTACTTGGAATAGTACACGATTTATTTACAAATGTATAATGACAAAAATATAAAAACTTCTTTCGTACATTTTGCTCAAATACTTCTTCATCCATATATTTATCTATTAATAAATAACACATTATTGAAAATTGATAATTTTCAGTAGGTATTTGTATAAATGTTTTTATTATTTTATTAATTTGATATATAAATATTTCTTCTTCACTTTTTAAAAATCCAGTCATTATTTTTGTTTCAGTAAGAGAAGATACTAATGGAAAGATAGAATAAATAGGATAAAAGAAAAATATACTCATCATGCGAATTAAATCATCATCATTCCGAATAAAGGATGTAATTTCATTATTTAAAAAAGGGGTTATAATGGATTTAAATTTAGAGTATAATTTTAAATTAAAAGATGAATTTTTTAATAATAACTCTTTTATTACTTTTAAAAATTTATCTTTTTCACATAAAATAGAAAATGAAAAAGTTTCTTCTTGAATACACTCTTTTAAATAATTTTGTAATATATTTTTTTCAGCTTCATCAAAAGAAAATGTTTTTAAATAATCATTTAAAACTTTCTTCTTCTCTTTATTTAAATCACTTTTAAACCACTGGATTGTTTTTTCATAATAAATATCTACTTTTTTGATTTCATTTATTTTTTTATTTATTTTCTTTTTTTTTAAAAAGTTCATTTATATATACTATACTATTTTCTTTTATCTTTATTTTTTATTAAAAATAAACTTTTTATAA
>JACCDW010086166.1_pt1 | contig 15248 bp, 17 predicted proteins | sample 7449781 | NCBI WGS metagenome assembly JACCDW01 (sample SAMN15323449, study PRJNA562643) | freshwater metagenome | isolation source: river surface water | place: USA:Blue River Watershed | collected 2017-08-18
TTGCCAGCCGAACCCAAATTGCCAGCAGCGCTCTGAGGCAGGTTGAGGCGGGTAGAGGTTGGGAATTCGAGACCATTGGCAGTTGGCTGAGCCACGGTGAGGATGAGGAAGGCAGCGACGAGCGACCAGATGTTCCGCTTCTTTGAAGCGATTGCGTTGACTGCCATCGTTGTAACTCACCTGCCTCTCTCACCTCAAAAACCGCGTCCTCTGACTCGGCAACGGGCTATAGAGTTCCAAGGGATGGCGCGAGTCGCAAATTTTTCCCCGCGTGAGTCGGAAATTCTCAGAAATTGTGAGCTTTGGGGATAAGTAAAAGTGCTGGTCAGATAGGGCAAAGTCTCAAATGTCCGATTTGTGACTGTGAGATTTAAATAAGGGGTTTTAAGCCTCTGGACCCTCAAGGAGTTCAGTCACCAAAGCTGCAATCGGCGAGCGCTCGCTCCGAGTCAGAGTGATGTGGGCGAAGAGAGGGTGACCTTTGAGAGTCTCAACGACAGCGACGACGCCATCATGGCGCCCGACTCGCAAGTTATCGCGTTGGGCGACATCGTGGGTCAAGATCACCCGCGAGTTCTGGCCGATTCGTGAGAGGACGGTGAGCAAGACTCCACGTTCGAGCGATTGCGCCTCATCAACGATGACATAAGAGTCGTGAAGTGAACGGCCACGGATATGGGTGAGTGGAAGAACCTCAACTAAACCTCGGGCGAGGATCTCATCGATCACATCCTGGCTGACCAGAGCTCCCAAGGTATCGAAGACGGCCTGCGCCCATGGTGACATCTTCTCGCCTTCGCTGCCGGGAAGATATCCAAGTTCTTGCCCTCCCACTGGATAGAGCGGACGAAAGATCACAACTTTCTTATGGAGTCGCTTCTCCATCACCGCCTCTAAGCCGGCACAGAGTGCGAGGGCTGATTTACCGGTTCCGGCGCGGCCACCGAGGGAGACGATTCCAATGGATTCATCTAATAAGAGGTCTAGCGCGATGCGTTGTTCGGCGGAGCGGCCATGAAGTCCAAAGGCTGAGCGATCACCTCGGACAAGTTGGAGGCGTTTATCTGCAGTCACGCGTGCAAGGGCGCTCCCCTTCTCTGAATGTAAGAGGATTCCAGTATGGACTGGCGCTGAATGAGCGACTTCGTGCTCGGCATAATCTGATGAGTAGAGCTCATCTATCAGTGAATGTCCGACGTTGATATCTTCAATCCCAGTCCAGCCGCTAGTAGATACGAGTTCGGCGAGGTACTCCTGTGCCTCCACCCCCACCGATGAAGCTTTGACGCGAAGGGGAAGATCTTTCGTCACCAAGACCACGCGCTTGCCCTCAGACATAAGGTTCTTCGCCACCGTCAAAATACGGGCATCGTTATTTCCATCGCGCAGAAAGCTAGCGGGAAGTGAGCTGGTATCGGAGTGATTGAGCTCCACCTTCAAGATTCCTCCCTCGGGCGTGATCGTCAGAGGTTTATCGAGGCGGCCATGTTCGATCCGGAGGTCATCGAGGGCGCGCAAGGCGGCTCGGGCAAAGTAGCCGAGCTCGGGATGATCGCGTTTATTCTCTAGCTCGCCGATCACCACTATTGGAATGACGACTTCATGTTCTTCAAATCGAGTGAGCGCCCCTGGGTCAGCGAGCAGAACTGAGGTATCGAGAACATATGTGGTCAGCATTTAGAAAAGATACGCTCACTTTTTCTCAGACTATATTCGACACACCCAGCGATTTTCGGATGTCACTCAATGTTTACCTTCGACGACTTTTACCGATCCGACTATCTCATGAGGAATACTTGGCAACTATCTTTCGCTCGGCGATAAATGAGGCTACTGGAATTGTTCCAGCCGCGACGAGGGCGATGATGACAGGAAGGGAGATTCGCTTCTGCACCGCTAATTGGAGAACGGTGAGGATGTAGACGATATAGAAGTAACCGTGGGCAATCGGAACCACGATAAAAGGATTATTCTCATCAAAGGCGTTGAAGGCGTACTTAGCGATCATGTAGATCACGAGCAGGATCAAGTTAATGCCGCAGATAATCGCCATGCTGCGGAAGCGACCAAGTGAGGTTGTGATGAGAGGGCTTTTCATAGCCCTAACTCTAACTCTCCACCCTCTCACTTTCTACGCTCTCCTCACGGCGCTTATAGAAAGGCGCCCACAGTACGAGCGCGGCCATCACCCACCAGACAACTACATAAGAGATGTGTTGCCAGTAATACCCAGGAACTTTTCCTTGTGGTTGGCCGATTTCAATCCGGGTCCGTTCAATCGCACCGGCGCGGCTTGTCTCTGAAGTCGCGACGATGAAGCCGTCATACAACTGATAATCAGTCTCGGCGGTGAGGACGCTGCTATCAAGGCGAGAGAGTTCTGCGAGCGATTCGGTTGCTCGATTTTCAAATTGGCTCGGCTGCAGGGTCCCCGTAATTGTTACCTTCGTCGACATCGCTATCTCTGGCGACTTCAAGCGGTCTTCCCAGAGTCCACGCAGAACGAGAATCGCAGATCCACTATCGACCTTGAGCAAGGCTGCCTCCCAATCTCTGACTATGCCAGCGCGATCTGGTTGGTTCGGTGCTTTGTAATTGGCAATGTAGTACCCGGTGACTTCCACTGATTTTCCAAATGCTGGAACGGGTAGCGCGCCTTGGGCAGATGTCAGATCTGAGAGTTGATAGATGCGCTGATCTTGAACCACAGGTTCTTTTTGGAGAGCTGATAACTCCTGGGCGCGATCGAGTTGCCATAGGCCGAGCGCGATAAAGATGGAGGCGAGCGCCAGTACGACTAGCCCTTCAATGAATTTCTTAATTTTGCCCGTCATCTTCGCGATTAATCATGCGGTTGTAACGCTTGTAAAAGCTGCGAAGAAGGAATGCGACTGTTGCAACGAGCAGAATCATTGTGAGCGAACTTGCTACACCCATATCTACATCTTTTTCCATGAGACGATTCTCCCATGAGTGGGGCCGACAACCAATTTGATTTTAACGACCGCTATGGCGTGCGCAATCAGCGCGCTTGGGTTCCATATGCTCTCTCTTTCTTTCTCATCGGTGGGGGCTGGCTGCTCTGGGCTGCTTTTCATCACTCCGAACCTGCGATTTCTCATACCCTCGTAGCTTTTGATAACTCTGATCCTCGCAACACTGAAATTCGATTTATCGTCACTCGTCGCGATCCATCTCTGCCCGCAACCTGCATCGTTGCCGCGCGAGATTTCGATAAGGTGATTGTGGGTCAAGTGGTCAGCCAAATCCCGGCTAGTCGTGGTGCTATCGAACAGACCGTGACCATTCCTTCACGTGCAGATGCGGTCAACGCTGGCGTGACCACCTGTTACCTCAATTAATCGAAGGCTGAATTTCGCCGAATAGGTATCCCTAGTATTCTTTCTCGCTATGAGCACAGGACAGACTTGGCTAACCCAGGAGGCGGCAGATCGCCTCGCGGCAGAGCTTGCCTATCTCGAAGGCGAAGGCCGAAAAGAGGTCACTGCAAAGATTGAAGCTGCCCGCGCCGAAGGCGACTTAAAAGAGAACGGCGGCTATCACGCTGCTCGCGATGAGCAGGGCAAGATGGAAGCCCGTATTCGCCAATTGAAGCAGATGCTTGAAAATGCCCATATCGGTACACCGCCAGCAAGTGCGGATGGAAAAGTTGGTGCAGGAATGGTTGTCACTGCGCTGATCGCTGGCGATGAGATGAAGTTTCTCTTAGGTTCACGCGAGATTGCATCAGGTGATATCGATGTTTATTCAGAGAAATCACCGCTCGGTGCAGCAGTCTTAGGTGCTGAGATCGGTGCAACCGTCTCTTATAAGGCACCTAACGGTCGTGAGATAAAGGTTGAGATTAAGGCTGCAGAGTTCTACGCGTAGTCAACGCGCTCTCATCTCTTTCATGAACCAAACCCACCCGGTATTCCCACCGTTCACCGTCGATGATGCACGGCGAGAAGTAACTGTTACCGAAATTAAATATGGTGACGATTCTGACCAGATTCTTGAGATTTACGGTGATAGCACAACCGCAGAATCAACTCTCGTATTAATACACGGTGGATATTGGCGCAATCTCTTTGATCGCGAACATATGCGTCCGCTGGCAGTGGCTCTGACTAAAGCTGGCTACACCGTGGTTCTCCCTGAATTTCGCCGCGTTGCAGGTGAACCGGATGTCACTCTGCGCGACCTCTCATTTGCATTGTCGACTCTCGAAGATCGCTCGATAACAATTATTGGTTACTCCAGCGGTGGTCACCTTGCTCTAATACTCGCCGATAAATTTCCATCAGTAGAGAAGGTAATCGGTCTAGCTCCCGTTACTGATTTAGTTGAAAGCCAGCGACGTGAACTTGGGCGCGGTGCAGTACTTGAATGGTTAGGGCGAGATGCGGATGAACGAGCAGATTTGGATCCAATGCTCCGTCCACCCATTGCAGCAGAGACGATATTTATTCAAGGAGCGCTCGATGAGCGTGTTCCGGTAGAGCTCACCGAAGGATATATCGCCGCGATGAAGCGCCATGGCAAGGAGATTCCGCTCGTAATCTTGCCTGAGACAAGCCACTTTCAAATGATGGATATCCCAAGCAAGACTTATGACGCCCTCATCCTCAACCTTGCCTAGTAAGAATTAATGAGCTGCGTTGCGATAGCGACGCAAGCTCAGCGGAATAAAGACCACCATAATCAAGACTATATAAATCAGTGATGTAATCAATGGATTCTCGCTCGGGAATGAACCTGCAGTTGCACCAAATTGATTCTCGAGACCAAAGAGCTCACGGCACGCTGCCACCATAGTTGAGACTGGATTCCACTCTGCAAAGTACTGCAGCGCTCGTGGCATTCCTGTGGTCGGTGCAAATGCATTGGATAAGAATGTCAGCGGGAAAGTGACGATGAAGCTGACGTTCTGCACTACTCGAGCATCTGATGCCGAAAGTCCCACTAGAACTCCCACCCATGAGAGCGCATATCCAAAGAGGAGAAGAAATAGGAAGCCAAGTGCAACGTTAGTGATACCGCTACTTGGGCGCCACCCCACTGCATAACCTGCTATTCCCATGACAGTGAGTACGACGATATTGAGAAGTGAATCGCCCAATGTGCGACCTACGACGAGTGCTGATTGTGAAATTGGAAGAGATCTAAATCGATCAATCAAACCCTTCTTCATATCTTCGGCCAGGCCTGATGCTGTTCCAGCCAAAGTAAAGGCAACGGTCTGCACAAAGATGCCTGGCATCAAGAGCTGTACATATCCACCTGGCTGACCAGTTTCAATTGAACCACCGAAGACGTAGCGGAAGAGAAGAACGAACATCACCGGCTGGATTGTTGAGAAGATCAACACTTCTGGAACGCGGGTTAGAAGTCGCAGCTGGCGTTGGGTAATAACAAAAATATCCTGAAGAGCGCTCACTTGCTCTCCTCCATTTCTGAAGAGGTATTCACTTCTGCCGCATGGCCGGTAAGAGATAAGAAAACATCATCGAGTGATGGGCGTTTGAGGCCAACGTCGAGGGCATGAATTCCTGCGGTCTCAAGCGACTTAAGTACATCAAGCAGGGCCCTAGTTCCAGTGGAAACCGGGGCTGAGATCAAACGTAGACCTTCATCCAATGACGGCTTGATGCCGCTAATTGCAGCAACAATCTCTATCGTCTTTGCGATATGAGCAGTGTCAACTACGACCTCCAGGCGTTCGCCACCGACCTGCTTCTTCAATGCATCCGATGTACCGCGAGCAATTACTTTTCCGGTATCAATTACAGCAATCTCATCAGCTAATTGATCAGCCTCTTCCAAATATTGGGTTGTGAGTAAAAGCGTGACACCGCCCTTGACTAGCTCTTCAATTACTCCCCACATATCTTGGCGACCACGCGGATCGAGGCCAGTTGTTGGCTCATCGAGGAAGAGCACCTTTGGCTTCACGATAAGGGATGCAGCAAGATCGAGGCGACGGCGCATTCCACCTGAATAAGTATTGATGGGGCGCTTCGCGGCATCTGTGAGATTGAAACGTTCGAGTAACTCATTTGCACGAATGACTGAATTCTTCTTTCCTAGATGATAGAGCTGACCGAACATCACCAAGTTGTCATAGCCTGTAAGAATTTCATCAACTGCTGCATATTGACCTGAGAGTCCGATTACTTCACGGACTTTTTCAGGATGCTTAATAACATCGATACCTGCAACTGTTGCACGACCAGAATCTGGACGGAGAAGTGTCGACAATATGCGAACAGTCGTTGTCTTGCCTGCTCCATTTGGACCAAGTACACCTAATACAGTGCCTTCTTCTACATCAAGATTAAGATTGTCGAGCGCACGCACTGAGCCTTTGTCATAAGTTTTTACAAGTTCTTCCGCAATTATTGATTTCACGGAGTAAAGTTACACCTCTATGAATATGTCACCCAATACCCCAGCCAAAGAACATTCTCATCGCGAAATTATGGTCATCCTCGGTGGATTGATGACGGGAATGCTCCTCGCCGCCCTTGATCAAACCATTGTCTCCACTGCGCTCAAGAGCATCGTTGAAGATTTCAATGGCTTAGATCATTACACCTGGGTTGTCACTGCATACTTGCTGACATCGACTGCATCTACCCCTCTTTACGGCAAAATTTCAGATCTTTATGGTCGCCGCATCGTCTTTCAATTTGCGATTGTTACCTTTCTTATCGGTTCACTTCTCGCAGGCGCCTCGTCAAATATGAGCCAATTAATCGCCACCCGTGCCATTCAAGGCATCGGTGCTGGCGGCTTAATGGCCCTAACTTTTGTGATTATCGGAGATATCGTCCCGCCCCGCGAACGAGGCCGTTATCAGGGCTACTTCGGAGCTGTGTGGGGCCTCTCCTCTGTGGCGGGACCTCTGCTCGGCGGATTCTTCTCTGATCGCGAGACAATCTTAGGAATCACCGGCTGGCGTTGGATTTTCTATATCAATATTCCATTTGGAATCGCAGCTCTCGCAATTACATCTGCCGTTCTGCATATTCCAAAGATCAAACGCGAACACAGCATTGATTACTTTGGAGCGTTGCTCTTAGTTGCATCCGTTACTACGACCTTGCTCTCCGTCTCCGTCTATGGACCGCAGAATGGATGGACAGATTCACGCACTCTCATTTACTTGGTTATTGGTCTCGCCCTTGCGGCGATCTTTATCTATTGGGAAGGTAAGGCAAAAGAGCCAATCATTCCGCTCAATCTCTTTAAGAACCATACCTTCACTTTGACTTCATTGCTTGGAGCAATTATCGGAGCAGGTATGTTCGGTGCAATTGTGATGCTGCCGCTTTATATGCAAGTCGTAAAGGGATATTCAGCGACAGATGCTGGACTCAAATTAATTCCGTTAATGCTCGGCATTGTTTCAACTTCAATCATGAGCGGTAAGTTGATCACCAAGCACGGTCGCTACAAGCGTTTCCCAATTATGGGTACCGCCATCATGTCTCTCGGAGTCTTGTTGATGTACCGCCTTGAGATCGATACCCCATATTGGGAGATTTCCATCTATGCAATCATGGTGGGTGCCGGACTTGGTCTCTCAATGCAGACCATCGTGATTGCCCTGCAAAACTCAGTTGATTTTAAGGATATGGGCGTGGCAACCAGCTCAAACACCTTCTTCCGTTCGCTTGGATCGGTATTCGGAACTGCGCTCTTTGGGGCGATTCTGACTAACCGGCTCGGCCATTACCTCGCAATCAATCTCGGTAACTCTGGAGTGGCAGTCGATGCCACACAATTGGAAGCACTTCAGAGCAATACTGCTCTGATTGCAACTCTGCCAGCGCCAGCCCAGAGCGCCGTGCTGGAATCCTTTGTCAGCTCATTCCACGTGGTCTTCCTGGTAGCAGCACCCATTGTTGCAATCGGATTCTTGATTGCGCTCTTCCTGCGTGAGGCGCCGCTTCGCACCAATGCAGATTATGCCGCTGCTCGTAATGAAGCTGCGGGCGAGGCGTTGGGCTAATTTTCACCACAATCAGAAACTGGAACCCACTTCGCGAATTTCCGCGCGAAGTCGGGGTACTAGTCTTTGCATCTTTCTTTGTAGCGGTTGGGTTTGGAATCATCGCGCCTACTTTGCCGCTCTTTGCGAGTTCGTTCGGTGTCAACAATGCACAAGTGGGAGCAATCATCTCTGCCTTCGCATTTGCACGTTTTGGAAGCGGACTCATCTCTGGCAAGCTGGTTGATATTTTTGGTGAGCGAATGGTTTATACCGTTGGTGTTGGTTTTGTTGCAATCTCCTCTGCAGCAGCAGCGATGGCACAGTCATATTCACAATTACTCATCTTCCGTGCAGCGGGTGGTCTAGGTTCATCGATGTTCTCCGTTGCAGCAGGTTCTCTCCTACTTCGTGTGGTCTCTGATAATCAACGCGGTCGAGCACAATCGTTATATAACGGTTCATTTCTGATCGGTATGGTCGGTGGACCTGTAGTCGGTGGCGCACTCTCCGCTTTCTCATTACGTGCACCGCTTGCAATCTATGCCGCTCTCTTAGCGATCTCTAGTATTTCGGCCGCCTTCTTACTCCGAGGTTCTGCCCTTGCAGCAAAGCCTGAAAGTAGAGCAGAGAAGACCTCCATCATGGATGCGCTACAGCTCAAGCCATATCGAATTGCACTTGCTATCTCATTTAGCACTGGCTTCATTCTCTTTGGAATGGGTCGCTCCATTGTTCCGCTCTTCATGGTCGAGGATATGAAGGTTTCGACAACCTATATGGGCGTTGGATTTACTCTGGCATCTGTTGCCAATGGACTTCTCCTACTGCGCGCAGGAAGATTATCCGATGAGAAAGGTCGTCGTTTTGTGGCGATTGTGGGCTCATCTGCGCTCTTTATCTCAACTGCTCTACTCCTCTTTACCGTGCAGGCATGGATTTTCTTCCCCGCAATGATCTTCTCTGGCGTTGCTGGTGCATATTTAGCAACCGTGCCAGGCAGCCTTATCGGGGATGTGCTCAAGGGCAAGGGCGGCCAAGTAATCGCGCTGATGCAGATGTCAGGTGATTTCGCGGCGATGATTGCACCGGTGCTATTAGGAGCTATCTCTGATGCTGGTGGTTTCCGCCCAGCATTCCTACTGGCAACTCTATTGATGGCAGCAATTGTTCTGATGACGACGAGAATTCCTGAAACCAGGAATTCTGTACACCACAATCAATAGCCGCTAGAGACCCTTCAGCGCGCTCACAACTTTAGTCAGAGATGCCTTTGCATCACCGAAGAGCAAAGTTGTCTTTGGATCGTAGAGAAGTTCATTCTCGATTCCTGCAAATCCTGGACGCATTGAGCGCTTCAAGAAGATGATGTTTGCTGATTCTGACACTTTGAGAATTGGCATTCCGTAGATCGGACAACCTGGCGTGTTCTCGGCAGCAGGGTTAACAACATCGTTTGCGCCAATCACAATTGCAACATCAGTCTGGCCAAATGTTGGGTTGACATCTTCCATCTCAGCTAACTGTTCGTAAGGAACATTTGCTTCAGCAAGAAGAACGTTCATATGTCCAGGCATGCGACCTGCAACGGGGTGGATTCCGTAGGCAACATCAATGCCCTTTGAGATTAAGAGATCTGCCATTTCACGGACAGTGTGTTGTGCTTGCGCGACTGCAAGACCAAAACCAGGGACGATAACAACGCGGCGCGCATAGTTGAGCAAGATTGCAACATCTTCTGGTGATCCAGCTTTTACTGGTCGCTCTTCGCCAGCAGCAGCGGCATCTTGTGGTTTAGCCGTAAACGCACCGAAGAGAGTTCCAAAGAGTGAACGTCCCATCGCCTCTGCCATCAAGCGAGTCAAGATGGTGCCTGATGCACCAACAAGAGTTCCGGCGATGATGAGAAGCGTGGAATCAAGTACGTAACCACTGGCAGCAACTGTGAGACCGGTAAATGCATTGAGCAGTGAGATGACGATAGGTACATCTGCGCCACCTACTGGCAGTACAAAGAGCACGCCGAAAAGGAGCGATAAAGCAGCCAGAATCAAGAGAGGGTTGGTCCCGAGGGCTTGCACCACCCAGATGGAAACGCCTAAAACTGCAATCAGGTTAGCGGCAATCACAAAACGCCCGCCTGGAAATACGACGGGGCGAGTGGTCATCAACTCTTGCAATTTTAAGAAAGTAATAATGGATCCGCTGAAGGAAACGCAGCCGATAACAACGGTAAAGACGGTGAAGATTACCTCGGCAGTAGTAGCGGACGTTCCCAACTTGAGGTACTCAACGATGGCCACAAGCGCTGCTGCACCGCCTCCCACGCCATTGAAGAGTGCGACTAGCTGCGGCATGTTGGTCATCTCGACTTTGCGAGCCGCTGGTACGCCAATAACTAAACCAACGGCGAGTGAACCAAGAATCCATCCCATGTTCTTAAAGTTTTCGAGATGAAAGAAAACCATCACAATCGCAATAGTGGCTCCAACTGCACCGAGGAGGTTTCCACGTCGTGCTGTTTTAGGATGCGAGAGACCCTTGAGCGCCATGATGAAGAGAACACCGGCACCGAGTCCGATGAGGTCGTAGAGAAAGTCGCTCACTTCTGCTCACCGCCCTTCTTGGGCTTAAACATTTCGAGCATGCGATCGGTGACGACAAAGCCACCGACGACGTTGATTGTCGCCAAAATAATTGCTGCCACAGCAAGTCCAAGCTCTAAATTGCTTGATGCTTCGTTCGCCACAATTATCGCTCCGACCAAGATGACGCCGTGAATCGCATTTGCACCTGACATCAATGGCGTATGAAGCGTTGATGACACCTTAGAAACGACCTCGAACCCTACAAAGACGGAAAGCACAAAGATTGAGATAACTGCAATTGGCTCCATTATTCAGCCGCCTTTACTTCAGGAATTCTACGGGCGCCCGCATGGGTAACGGCTGCGCCATTGATGATTTCATCATCAAAATTGATAGTGAGGGCGGGTGTTTCACCTTGAGTCATAAGAGTAAGGAGATTGACTACATTTCGAGCGTACAAAGTTGAGGCGTGGAAGGGAAGTTGGCTTGGCACATCTTTACCGCCCCAGATTCGTACTCCCCCTGCTGTCATAACAATCTCGCCAGGCTTTGATCCTTCGGCATTACCGCCGCTCTCTGCCGCGAGATCGACAATGATGGTCCCTGGTTCCATCGCATCAATCATCTCTTGCGTCATCAATCGAGGAGCAGTGCGGCCGGGTACCGCTGCAGTTGTAATGACTACATGTGATTTAGCAATATATGGAGTCAAGAGTTCGCGTTGTTTCGCGGCACGTTCCTCTGTCATCTCGCGCGCATAACCACCAGCACCTTCGAGCGCCTCGAGCTCTAATTGAATAAATGTTGCGCCCATGGATCGCACCTCATCTGCAGATGCCGGACGCACATCGTATGCTGATACAACTGCACCTAAACGTCGAGCAGTTGCAATAGCTTGCAGTCCGGCGACGCCGGCACCCAGAACCAATACTTGTGCTGGAGTTACTGTTCCAGCTGCAGTCATCAACAATGGAAAAAATCGAGGCGAAAGTTCTGCACCTACCAGCGCTGCTCTATATCCAGCACAGAGCGCTTGTGATGAAAGTGCATCCATTGATTGTGCGCGAGAAATTCGCGGAACCAACTCGAGAGAAAAAGCAGTCACACCGGCACTCACTGCTGCATCTATTGAATCTGCAGCAGTAGTCGGTGAGAGGAATGAGATTGTTACTGCGCCTTTCTTCAAGGTCGCCATCTGCGATGGTGCAAGAGGCTGCACAGAGAGAACTACATCAGCGCCGCTAAGAACATCCCCCTTTACTACGGCTGCACCGGCGGCTTGATAGAGCTCATCACTTGCTTGTGCATGGAGACCAGCCCCGCTTTCAATGACTACCTCATACCCAAGTCTCGTTAACTTACTAATGACATCAGGGACCAGGGCGACACGCTTCTCGCCCTCTCGTCTTTCCTTTGGGACAGCAACTCTCATGTCGCAAGGCTAGCGGCGACCACTCTCAGTCGCTAGGGCAATCCCAATTATCGAGCCCATTCACCGCGCTCTAATCTCTCCTGATCCCATCGGAATGAGCGTGGTTTGAAGTATTTCAGTCTGATACTTACCTGAATCGCCATTGATGCGATTAAAGAGCATCTCAATGGAGCGACGACCCATCTCAGCCAAATTCTGCTTCACCAAAGTGACCGCTGGACGCAAGAGCTCGGCACCTGGTAATTCATCGAAACCAACGAGCGCAACTTTCTCTTCTAGGTTTTCTGCACGGAGCGCCTTCATCGCTACCCAGGTAAGCAAGTTCTGAGTTGCATAAATTGCAGTCGGCGCATTCTCATTTCTTAATACCTTGCGCACTTCAGCGATTGCTTCTTCTTCGCTAGCTAAGCCTCGGAGAACAAGTTTTTTGTCGATAGGAAACTTTGCCTGCTTAAGAGCTTTTGCATACCCCTCATATCGCTCTTGCGCCGTATAAATCGCTGGATCATCGCCCAAGAAGAGGATTCGCTGGTGGCCAAATGAAATGAGATGTTTTACCGCTTCGAAAGAACCTTCACGATTTGTTGAGAGAACGGTATCTGCCTCAAAGTTAACTGGTGGTCGGTCAATGAATCCGAAATGCATTCCTTTGGCAACTTCATTCTTTAGATAGGCGTGGTTATTGCCAGAGGGAGCGATCAAGAGACCATCAACACGGCGCGAGATAAAGAGATTGACGAGTTCCAGTTCTCGCTCTGGTTGCTCGTCAAGGCTGCCCGCCAAAATGATGTACCCGTTCTTAGCCGCATAATCTTCGTAAATTCGATAGAGAGATGCCGAGAATGGGTTTGAGATATCTTCTAGGAGAATGCCGATTGTGTTTGTTTTTCCGTTGGTCCTTCGGAGCGAACCGGCGGTCATATTCGGCGTGTAATTGAGTTTCTTCGCTGCCTTCAGTACCTTCTCAGTAAGTACTGGGTCCACTGTGGGGACAGAGTTGAAGACTCGAGAAACTGTTTTAAGACTAGTACCCGAGAGGGCGGCTACTTCGCGCATGGTGGGGCGCGAGGTAGTTCTCCTTGGGTTCATGAGTGAAAGATATAGGAATTAGTCGATGAGGCCAGTGATAGTGCCGAGCAAGCTCTCCGCGTCAAAGGTTGATGTTGGAGCGTCGGCAACAATCTTCCCTAATCTCAAGACCACAATGCGGTCTGTCACCTGAAGGACATGGGGCAGAGTATGCGAGATGAAGATGACGCCAAGGCCACGTTCTTTCGCCGCCTTAATCACAGCAAGGACCTCTCCCGCCTGACGTGCACCGAGGTGATTGGTTGGCTCATCAAGGATAATCACTTTGCTTGCCCATGAGACTGCTCTTCCGATAGCAACTGCTTGACGTTGACCACCTGAGAGTTGAGAGACAGAACGATTGGATTGTGGAACTGCAATTCCTACCCGCTCAAGGTTTTCGTGCGCGACAAGATCCATCTGCTTCTTTGCGAGGAATCCCAGCTTTCCAAGAATTCCTTTTACATAAAGTTCACGCCCAAGAAATACATTGGAACTGACAGATAAGTGTGGAGCTAAACCAGAATCTTGATACAAGGTTTCTACGCCCGCTTCGAGCGCTTCGCGTGGTGAGCTCCATGAACGCTCGACGCCCTCAAGGAGAACTTTTCCCTCGCTTGGTTGGTGTGCGCCAGAGAGAACCTTTACCAGCGTTGATTTACCCGCACCGTTATCGCCCACTAAACCAATCACTTCGCCTGCATGAATCTTCAAGGAGACGCCGCTGAGCGCAACAACTGATCCATATGATTTAGAGACGTTTTGGACTTCATATAACGGTGCTGAACTCTGTGATGTTGTCATCTTTCGCCCCTAGTTCTTCTTCTTAAAAAGTTTAGAAAGTAATGTGGAGTTTCTTGATTTTCCCTTGCCGCGACTTTCTTGAAGGAGAACTGCTACAGCAATCAGAATCGCGACGACAACCTGCTTCCAGTTGGCAGCCACATTGATAATGATGAGACCGCTGGTCACTGTGGTCAGAATAAGTGCGCCCAGTACTGTTCCGGAAAGTCTTCCCTCGCCGCCGGTCAGAGCAGCACCACCGATCACCACCGCAGCAATCGCTTGTAGTTCACCACCTAAACCTGATGTAGGTGCGCCTGAACCGAGGCGAAGGTAATAATAGAAACCAGCGAAGCCAGCGAGGACTCCGGAGAGCATGTAAATCTTCCCAAGATGGCGCTTTGTATTGATACCCGCCGCGCGCGCCGCAAACTCATTTGATCCAATAGCAAATGTGTAGAGACCAAAACGAGCTTTATGAAGAATAAGACCGAGCAAGATAACCAAGGCAACAATTGCTAAACCTGGATAAGAGAATGGTCCGACCTTTGCAACACTGAGCTGAATTGCAGCATCTGGTCCGCCACCGATAGGTCCGCCACCGGTAAAGACAATTGCGAGACCAGCGCCAGCTCCCATGGTTACAAGAGTGGCGATAAACGGAACCATATTAGCTTTGGTAATAAGGAATGCGTTTATCGCGCCTACCAATAAACCGACCGCCGCCGAAATGAGGAATCCAATAATTAAAACATAGGTAGCTCCGTGGCCATCCTCTGTCATTGAGCGAATGGCAAAAGCTGAAACAACACCTGAAATCGCTACTGTGGAGCCTACAGAGAGATCGATTCCGCCGGAGATGATGACATAGGCCTGCCCGACTGCGATGAGAACAATAGGAGACCAGTCGGAAATAATGTTTCCGAATACTGCATTAGAGAAGAAGATTGGGTTCTGAGATGTGAAGAAGGCGACCATCGCCAAAAGTACAAAGAAGAGCATTGCCTGCTGATTAGAGGCGACAGCTTTTGCGCGGTCTGCGAGCTTATTCACGGTATCTCCTGTGTGGTATCGACTATTGGGTAGTTAACTTACTACTACGAACTCTTTGCTATCAATATTGAACTAGTAGATGGGCTGGCCTTGAGTAACCTCAAAACCAGCCCATCTATTTAGTGCTATGTACGGAGCTTACTTAGCTACGTATGTGTACTTCTTGAGATCTGCAGCTGATGACTTTGCAGTGAGGACCTGGTTAGGAATAACAACTTCCTTCTTGATCTTTGCAATTTCAGCAGCGTTCTTATCAAGTGTTGCAACCAAGTACTGGATTGCAAGGCGTGCCTCAGCAGCTGGATCCTGAGCAATAAGAGCTGTGAAA
>JACCDW010750899.1_pt1 | contig 15247 bp, 6 predicted proteins | sample 7449781 | NCBI WGS metagenome assembly JACCDW01 (sample SAMN15323449, study PRJNA562643) | freshwater metagenome | isolation source: river surface water | place: USA:Blue River Watershed | collected 2017-08-18
ATGAGTTTACCTCCTAATGCGACTTTAAAGGATGTTGAAGATTTAATACGGAAGATTCCTGAACAAGAGGGATTTGAAGATAATTATTACACTTTTTTACATGTTGGTAGTCAAATATTATTGTTAAGCATGGAAGATAAGAGTTCTGAAGAAGATATAAAAGCTATTACACTTCCGGATGGACTTCAGGCATTTACTGAGGAAGCTGATATAAAAAAAATGGCTGACATGTTACGTGAGCATGGACCGAAGATTAAACAAATTATGGAGGCGGCAAAACTTCAACCCGAAGCTGATTCAGACTCAACTGAAGACCAAACGTCGCTTCCAGTAAAGCAGGAAGGCGGCGGCCCCCCTCCACCTGCTAATAGTGGATCAGGCGGAAATCCATTAGACACTCTAATGGAAATTGCAAAAATGGCATATATCCCTCCTGAAGAGATTAGTTTTGACCGTCAATTCCTCAAATTAACAGACTTCTGGGATCGTCTCGATGAACTTAATCGTTCTATTAGTCGTGAACTTGGTCTAGTTGCCCTCCTCAGCAGAGCAAAAACAGATCCCTTCGTAATGGTTCCTATGCCAGGTCCACTTCCTCCCGTTAAAATGCAATTCCCTATGAGATTGGCATTACCCCTTATTAATATACTTTTAGAAGTAACACGTCTATTCTTCGTCTTCGTCCCCTTTGGTACAGCACCAATGCAGTTCCTTACATTAATACAAACTCTATTTGATATTGCTCGTGGTGAATGGAAATATGGTGTCTTCACATTTATGGGTTTCTTCAATGGTGGTCTTCTAATCCTAGGCATCTTCTTCAAATTGATTCGAGATGTCTGGCTTTTAATGGAACCAAATTTAAGTAAACAGATTCGTCTTGATATGTGGTTGGTCGGTCGTTCTATGTTTGTAGGTTTCTGGCTTCGCATGATTACTATGTTTATGCCTGATTTCGCACGTAATGCTGCGGAAGTGGCATTCCTTCCATTAAAAACAATGCTAATGGGCGTAAATACAACGCTCACGACAATTGAAGAGACAGTTAAGAAGACGACTGAACCCCTCGGTGTAACTGTTGTCTTCCCTCGTGTCCCTCCAAGTATGATACCTTCACTTGATAGTATTGCTACTTTACAGACTGCCTTAGCACAACCTGAAATCTTCTGTGCGCCAGAATTTCAACAGATTATTGATCCCCTCAAATATATTCCACCTCTACGCCTATTTGTCGAACTTCTAAATGTTCCTGTTGACAAAGGTATGGTCGCACTTCGTTGTCGCGGTGTTGAAACAAAAGATATTGCTTCAGCGCTCGTAGAAAAACTTGTACCACAAGTGAAAATTATTCCTGGTGGTCCTGCAGCTGCTGCCGCTGAAGCAGCAAAGATGGCTCAACAATTAAAGGTTATTACTAATCTTGACAGTCTAACTGAATTATTTAGTGGTGGACTTCTTATGGGTCTCAAATCACAATTAAGTAAATTAGCATCTGGTGGTCTCGCAGGTGCTGCGAAAGAAGCCGCAATTAAAGAGATCAAAGAGAAAATGAAAAAGGATGCAATCGAACTATTAAAAGATAAATTGTCTAAGACTGTTGGACCTGCCTTGGCTGCTGGTCTCAAAGACACATTAGAAAAAGGTATAGCTCCTGCTATGGATGAACCATTAGATAAGATTATTAAAGATAATCTTACTCCTGCTGGTGATGGAGATAAGAAAATGAAGGGTGGTGCCTTGCTAGAAGAGGAAGAGGAAGAGGAAGAAATTGAAGAATTAGCAAACTATAATCTCAATGAAATGGCTGCTCGTATTATGCGCGGCGGCGACGGCACAGATTAATTCTTCTTCTTTGCTGAAGTGGCGGCATCTTGGAGTTCTACATTAATTCCTACAAGTCCATGAATAAACTTCAAGTAATCAGGACCGAAGTTCCAGAAACAATTAGGAGCAGCATCTTCAGGGATTCTACGACTACAGCTATTATCGCCATGAGTAAATGCAACAATAATTTGCTGTGGAGGAATTTCCAGGAATGCTGATTCGCGGCCTGAAAGCCAACTTTCACCTTCCGCGACCGCAACATCCGCAAATGCCCGTTCCTGCCAGAAAGATTTTCTGAAGGCAAGAGTGGCTTCTGAAATACGTTGTCCTAAAGATAATGCCCAAGGCGGGACATTTACTGCGCTTGTTCCCCGCTTCAAGTCATACATAGCAAGCATCGTGCTGCCGACGGCAGCGGCAGCAGCACGACCATCAAGAGGCTTTGTCAACCATGAAATACGACGACGCAGTGAAGTTGGAGGATAATGATCGTCATCATCCATAAAGACAATAATATCGTTCGTTGCTGCTGCACAGCTAATATTACGTTTGGCGCCAACAGTCTTCTTCTCAGCAAGCGGTATGTAGACAAAGTCAAGACCCTTCGCCTTCTCAGCAAACTGTACAAGTTTATCTGAAGAAGATTTCATTGGATCATCAGAATCTTCAACTACGATCCATTGAATCTTCTCAATCGGATAATCAGACCATAGAAGACTATGCATTGCAATATCAATTAAATGACGACGATTATATGTCGGTGTAACAATACTGATAGATGGACAATCTTCAGGTCTAACTACGGGTGGTACATGACGCATGCCACCTGCAGTTCTATACTCTGCCTGTGCTTTCCAACCTGCAACCCGAGCATCCCAGGCCTTCTCTGCATCTGCTTTCGCCTGTGATGCAACTGTCGCAGCCGCTTTGCGATCTTCAAATGTAATCTCTAATAGTCGTTGTTGTGCTGTTTCCCAGCTCGCTCTTAGGGATTCAGCATCATCGAAATTTACTTCATAATATAACCCATCGTCAGCTCTCTGTGGATTTGAACCAGCATATTGTATATGATATGATGTACTTGTCGATCGTTCAATAATTGCAGGTAGCTTAGAGGCAAACATGAAGGCACCAGATCCACGAGCCTCTTCCGCAACATGACTAAATCCTTCTGCCTCCGAAAGAATGATATGACCATTATGGAAGTATTGCTCCCCTGGCATATATTTTTCCTCTAAAGGTTCTGCAATCTTACAGTTCGCCGGCATCAGGCCTTCAACCTCGGCCTTTAAGTCCGCCGAGCAAAAGATTTTAACGGGTTGATCAGTCGACTTCATAACGGCGAGAAGTTTCCGTGCAGCCGCCATTTTACGTTTGCTACCACCAATAATCCAAAGCCAGGTCTTATCGGAATTCCAGAGTTTCTTTGACCACATAATATTGGGAGTTGAGAATGGCATAAGAATTGCTTTAGAGCCCATTGGCCCTTGAGAGGCAAGAGACCAAGATGCCTGATCACGGAAGACGAAGTAATCAAATGCATCAATATATCCATTATATGCTGCCTCTGTATAATATTCAGGATTGACAAGAAGAACATTTAGGGCGGCCCAGGGAATATTTGCGAAGACAGGGATTTCTAAATGTACATTAATATCGGCTGCCTTCGGTGGCTCATGGGGATCCAGACGGCAACAATTAAAGTTATTACGATGAAAAGAATGTTCCATGAAACGAACATCTTTCTCTAGACCATAATGGTTATTCTTATTATAAATGAAGTTTACTGTTCGCATTTTATGCGAAGGGGCAGGAAGTGAGGCTGCATCAGGAAGTGGCGGAGCACAAGACATCGTCTAAGAGCTAAATATATCTAAGGTTTAGATTGTAGATGCTTGGAACAGAAACTATTGATCCTGTCAGGGATCTTGGATCGGTCGCATGGACGGATCCGAGTGCTCGACTTGAACGTATGAATGGTCAAGAATGGCGACAGTTATTATCATTTGAAAAACGTAATTTTAATCGTGCAGCTAATGATCCTGATGTAGAAGTTCGAATTCCGGCTTTCAAGGAGTCACTTTTAGAGGCAAAAAAATCAATTTCATCGGCGGCATGGTTTCGTCTATGGTATAATCGCCAGGGCCTAGACGACGTCCAGGCGGCCCTACATATTAGTCCTAATGGTGGTAGTGGATCAATACGTTGGTCATATGCATTACATAGCGGAAGAAGAATAGAAGAAGCAGATGACATTGACGTTGACCATGCACCTGTTCGTTCATTAACTGAACTTATGGTCTATACAATTAAGGATGTTGGAGATGGATCCGAAGATTTCAGATTAACCTGCAGGACAATGGGTCACCCTGATCTTTGGCACAAAGAAGGTGTTGGTCCATCTGTGGCTGTTATAGGTGATCGTGTATATTATTTACGCCACAAGAAGAGACTTTGGTATAATCGTCTGTGTTCATGTGATAAAGAGACAGGATCAGATGAGCGCGTTGAATATGAACTCCATGACTTCCATTATAATCTATCACTCCTAAAAGTCGGCGGAGGCGTATTCTTGAAAGCTGATAATAATGGTTATTCGATGTTATTTAATATCGAGGGGCGAAGAGGTGTTCATCGTATAGATGAAGATGCAATATGGCATATTCCAGTTGGTAAACTATATGGTCCTATACGTTTTGTTTTGACGACTAGAGGTGGTTGGCAACTTAGAAAATCGACTGAATCAGTTGATATTCCTGAACAATTTTTGGAGCAATATGGAGAACCTTATTATTATGATTTTATGTCCGAAACTGTTCTTACAAGGAAGAATGGAATTGTATATATTTTAAAAGTCACTCGTGGATTTAATAGAACACCGATTCGTGTTGCAGCTATAGGTGGTGGACATGTAACACCAGATATGTTTTCCCGTTTCACTGATCGTGGTAGTCAATGTCTAAAAGTTCTTGTGGAGGATCCAACACGAAGTCCGTATTCACTATTCATTGATAGACAAGAAGAGGAGGTACATCTGCGGAGTTCCTACATGGGAGCAGATAACAATCATTTTAATCGTGTTCGTGTTCGGTCAGCTGATGGAACAACTGTATATGCAGGTTATGTCGTTCGTAGGGCACCAGGGGAGGTCAGGAGGATCCCACGTGGTCTACTTGTAGTTATATATGGTGCATATGGTATGCCGACTATTGTAGGTTCTATTATGAAGAAATGGGGACCTCTATTGGAAGCCGGTTGGGCCATAGGGTTTGCCTATGTTCGTGGTGGAGGAGATAATGGTTGGGACTGGGCTGAGGCAGGTAGGCGTGATCAACGCTATAAGTCATTAGAAGATGCAGAGGCCTGTATCACTGGTCTGCGTCGGCGTCTCCGAGTTGCTGCATCAAATACTATGATCTATGGTCGCAGCGCTGGTGGAATACAAGTAGGGGCATTGGCTAATCGTCATCCTCGTGGAGACCTATTCCGTGGAATATATTGTGAAGTTCCCTATTTGGATGTATTACAAACTACAACAAATCCTTCATTGCCTTTAACTGAGTTAGAATATGATGAATTTGGAGATCCTCGTCATAGACTCGCGGATCTTAGTTTTTGGGTAAGGCATTCACCAGTGACGAATGTACCGGCACAAGGTTTACCTGCGTTAATGATTTTATGTCGAACAGGGCTAAATGATACACAGGTCTATGCATATGAACCCCTTAAATGGATTTTACGCGCTCGTGGACCAACTCCGGCGGTTCCGTCGATGCCGAAACTATTAGGGATTGCTGCGGACCAGGGGCATTTTTATTCCGGTTCGACTGAATTGGACGCCAGGGCAACAGATTTGGCCATCTTGGATGCTTTTATTGGTCGCTGGACACCTGAATAAAAATCTGCGGTATAGATATAACAAATGGCCCGTCGTAACAACATGACTATGCGTAAGAACCGCAAGAACCGCAACACTCGTAACCGTAAGAATCGTAATCGTAAGAACCGTAACACCCGCCGTAACCGCCGCAATTAAGTTAGCTTAATTGTTTGTTTTCTGTATTTATTTCCTCCCCCAATCTAATTCCAATTCAAATTGGAAATGCTATTCGGCAAATTTATAGTAAAATTGCAAAAACAAATAACATTAAATATTTCGCCAAAAATATGAAAAGAAATATTGTAAAGATGTTTATTTAGTATTTTGTAAAGTAATTAAACATTTTTCCTCATCATCGTTGATGTGCCTAGGGCGTCTTGTAGGATTTGCTAATCCTTCAGGATGCAAAGTGGTTCGGATGAAGCGCCGCCTATGATCGGCGTGCAATCCGTGTACTGCAATTCCTTCCCTATGACGAGCTGTTCCGTAACCTTTACACGACAGCATGTCATAATTAGTTATTAATGCAGGCTCAGCGGTGCATCGATCTTGGAGCCATTTATCATGTTCCACTTTTGCCAAAATGGATGCAGCTGCTATTGGCAAGAAGAGTGCATCACCATCAACGACAGTTACAACTTGCATATCAGTTCGACCAATACTAAGTGTTCCATCAATGAGAGCTCGTCCTGGTTTTACACGTTTAAGACCATCAAGAGCTCTATGAAAAGCCATTTGATTTGCCCATTGAATACCATTTTCATCGATTTCTTTGGCCGTCACGGCACCTACACACCAATCAGCAGCAAGTCGCTTTATTTCATCAGCAATACGATCACGTTTCTTGGGACTAATCTTCTTACTGTCTTTGATATCAGGTACAAGGGCCTTGATTTCATCTGTCCATTTATCCTCTGATGGCCAAATAACAGCTCCAGCATATAATGATCCCCAGAAAGAACCACGTCCGGCCTCATCAACCCCAGCTTCTATTAGTCCATCTTCTTCCCAGCGTCGAGATAACAATGTTGCCATTTCCTAATTGTTTATAAAGATATTTAGAGCGGGTCAATTTTTGACACAGGTAAATAGAATGAACGTTAATTGGCCTATTTTATTATCTATGATATTAATTTTTATTGTAGGTATTGTTACTTATCGTTCTGGTAGAGTAACAGAATCTATAATAATTACATTAGTTCTCTTAATGATTTTCTATATAGTATATGGACATTATTATTATTCATCAGAGGGATTTGCTGATATTCAAATGACTGATAAACAACAACTGGCACAAATGATTGCAAATGATATGGATGCTTTGGATAAATCATGGATGTTACGTATTTTTGAAAGACTTCAACAGGCAGGTATAAAAGATTTAAATGCAATTGATGATACTTTCCCACAGAAAGTATATGATGCAGCATTACCAGAAAAAACCCAGTTTGATTCTGTCATAAATCAAAATAACCCTAAAGGTACATCTATGAAATTAGGTCTAACATTTGATGAATTTTTTATTGCCATGAATGAAAATTTAATTTCTATTAGTAAGGATCCTAAACACCCATTTAATAAGTATGTTTCTAAATACGAACCAATATTTGCTAAATGGAAGGCTACTAAATTTCCTGCATCTGCATCAGGATCAGCACCTGCATCAGCACCTGCATCAGCATCAGGATCAGCACCTGCATCAGCATCAGCACCTGCATCAGTATCAGCATCAGGATCAGCATCTGCAGAACCATCTGCTAAAGTTCTACCAGACTTAAATAAGCTATTAGAAGTATTGAAACCAGCATCTACAACAACAGTAGTACCAAATGCTAATGCAGCACAAATAGGTAATGTAGTTAAGACAAGTCCCGGTTTGGAACAAGGAAGTCAATATGTTACAGTTAAAGATACTAGAACATTCCCCCAACCTGGTCCTCGTTGTCCCCAACCTGCTCCTCAGCCGCATTGTGCCTGTCAAAAGCCGATAATGCCAGATGGAAAACCATTTGATCCAAATATGTATATTAGGAAAGATTCAATTCCATGCTGGAACTGTCAGCTTCCAATTTAACGCAGCTGATAAATAAAACAACCAACAAACAATTAGATATGAAGGTGCTTCCTTTTTTACTAATTGTTTTAGTCGCCATTGGCGCAGTATATGCATGGACTGTAAATAAAGAAGGGTTCTTTGATTATGATAAAAATCCAGAGAATTATGTGAAGCGGGATGTTCTCAAGAAGCCAGCCGATATGGATTCATATAGAGAAAAGGCATTAATGGCAATGGGTATGCCACCGTCAAATCAGGCATCCGGCGCCCCTCCATCTGCTGGTCTAAATACTGTTCCTGGCACCGCTCCATCAATGTTCCAAGATCCTGACACAATCAAGGCATCAATCAAAGATTTACAGGCTGCCGAGAATGCTATTGGACTTTTTATTCAGATGAAGGTTCCACAATTAGAAATGCGCTCTGATCCAACTATTCAGATGCCTATTAGTAGTTTACGGGCTGATTATACTAAATTACAAGGTGAAATTGCAGCGATGAGCCGAAATCAGGGTCTTCCTAGTACAATTACAATGAAGGATCTTGAAGATATAAAGGGTAATTTTAATTATTTGAATGATCGTTATAACACAATGGCTGACAATAAAGTGAATGGTATTGCTACATCAAACAAAGGTGTTCCTGATGCAAATCTTGTGCAGCCATCAGAGCGTGCAACTTTGGCGGACCTGAAGTCAGCGCGTAATCGTATGATGGCCGAGCGTGCCCGACTTGCTGGTGGTGGTTCATTAGATCCTGTGATCAATGCACGTGTAAATGCAATTAGTGCGATGATCGAAGATTTAAATGATATTATCCAGCGTGTTGAAAGCAAACAACTCCTCGAAATTGAGATTCCCGTTATGAAGGATGAGCTCTCACAGGTATTCAATAGTATAGGTGATACCGAGAAACCAATTGGTAGTATAACAACACAGTCATTACCTGAGGAAGTTGCAAATCTATTACCTCCTGGTGCTCAGGATGCTGAAAGTCAGGCGCTACTCCGTGGTCTAGCGGATAAGTATGTTGACGACTTTATGAAAGGTACCAGCTTTGAATTGAAGTTAGGTGCGAAGGTGAAGTATACTAGTGAAAATGAAGCACGTGCTGGTGGCGGTGGTAATACATATGCTGCATTTTTCGGACCATTAGCAACTGGACAGGATGCGAAGAAGGCATATAACTCAATGCAAGGAACTGCAGGCAATGGATTTGCCTCAAACGGTGATATTGATTCGGTGTCTGCATCCGGTCAATTAATGCCTGAAACATCTGGAACAGGCGATGTATCTGACCCATATGCCTATGATCCTCGCGACGGTTTCAGAAAACCGACTGCCGCTTCCGGCTTTGACTGGAAGACTAGGGCTAAGCAGATCTGTGAGAATATCCGCAAAATGGGCATGGATCCTAAGGACTTCGGATGTCTTGCGGAGGGAGCACAAGTGAGTCCGACATTTAGTTGGCGTGGATATGCTCGCATGATCTGTAATCGTCTGCAATCAAATTACTATACAGGCACTGATGTTGCATGTGGATGCCCACCGTTGAACTGGTCCGGTTGGAATTCTGCAGCTGGAGAAGCCGCCATATAAGTAATATAGTATAATATTAATTAATAGAATGGAAGCAACACACTTGATTTTGACTTTTATATTAGGTCTTGTATTTGGTATCATGGTATACAGATTAGTTGCAAATAAATCAGCAGGATTCCAGGACTATTCAGGTGCAGCTGCAACATGTGGAAATTGCAATAGACAATGCCCTTGCGCATGTGGACAACCTCGTCCTACATGTCCTCCTTGCAGAGAGCCCGACATGAGTAAATATGTATTGAAGAGCAGCATTCCTCCTTGCCCTCAATGCCCGGATCTCAGTAATTACATGTTGAAGACTGAATGCCCTCCTGTGCCTGATTTAAGCAAATATGTGCTCAAGTCATCTATTCCCAAACAGGGACCCATCATTTTGGATTGCAGTAAATGCAAGAAACCCACTGGAGAATGTCCTCCCTGCCCTCGTCCTCGTTGCCCTGAAGTCAAATGCCCACCACCCACTCAATGCCCTCCATGTGCCCCTTGCCCTCGTCAAGAATGTCCTCCGGCTGTGGTTAAATGTAAGGCGGAAGATGTACCCAATTCCACCATTCGCCCTTATCTTGCTCCCCTAAATGTTGGCGGATTCGGCGCAGGCCTTTAAGTAAAACTTTTAAATATATATATATATATAATCATACATGTTTTTGGGCACTTTTTTCTAAAAAGTGCAAGAAATAGATAATATAATGTACATATTGAACATTATATTTGCGCTATTAATTGGTCATCATGTTACTGCTCAAGTCTGTCCATCGGGTTGGACAGGAGCTAATGGTCGTTGTTATGCATTAACGGATGTTGCTGCAGAAGATTGGGGGTATGCGGAAGATGATTGTCGATATATGAGATCTGATGCTAGTCTTGTTTCATTTAGTAATGAAGTTGAAGCAATAACAGTTATTGAAAGTTCGTGTGCTGGTCAGGGTGAATTAAGTACACAGTTTTGGACAGGCCTAAATGATTTTGATACTGAAGCGACAACAAGTCGTTCATTACATTGGTCGTTTAGTAATGGAGCTGATCCTGCATATATAAGAAATGAAGGACAAAAATGGTGGGCACAAGGCCAACCTAATAATCGATTCAATAGTGAAGACTGTGTTGCTGTAATAAATGGACGATTAGATGATAAAGCGTGTACACTTCCTCTACAGGCATGTTGTGCATATATTCCTAGCCCTAGTCCCAGTCCTTCTACTTCACCTTCAACTAGTCCAAGTTCTTCCACAACACCTTCAATAACTCAGACTTTATCGTCATCACCTTCGGTCTCTGCATCTGAATCAAGAACTTCGACACGAACTTCAACCGTTACTTCTTCGTCATCACTCTCTTCAAGTAGTTCTCGTTCAAACACTGTAACACGTACATTGAGCCCATCATCTTCTGTGACTCTAACAACGAGCCCCAGTCTCTCCATTTCTTCTTCGAAGACTTCAAGTGGTACACCATCAGGATCATATACCATGTCAATCTCAGCAAGTCCTTCTCCTTCTTCAACACAAACAGTTACGAGTTCAATAAGTTTATCGAGGACATCTTCCTTAACTGTAACCGCAACCTCCTCATCTTCACCTTCATCAACAACTACAACTTCAATGCGGTCCATTAGTGTCACTCCTAGTACTAGTCCAACGATATCTCAATCCTCAAGTTTATCACGTACTCCTTTTTATTCAGTAGATACTTATATTTGTGCTGTCGATTCTGGAACGACAATTAGAAATAATCGTGCAATAATTCGGACAAATCCCGCAAACACTAACTATGTTGACTATATGTCTTGTTTTTATACTGTTATTGCACCAGCAGACTTAGTTATATCTTTTACATTTAATCAGTTCGCCACAGAGCAATGCTGTGACTTTTTCGAAATTTATGATGGGCGAACAAGTGCGTCAACACTATTATTTAAAGGAAGTGGATCCAGTTTGCCGTCTACTAAAATACTTACAACTGGACCGTTTGCTCATATACGATGGAATACAGATTATTCTATTATTGCACAAGGTGTCGCAGTAAGCGCAGAATTTATTATACCTCCTAGTCCCACGCCAACTGTTACACCCACCGCCTCGTCTACACCGTCTTTAAGCCCCACAGCGACTAGAACAATGACATTGACGGCAACGGGGTCGATGACTGCATCGATAACATCTAGTCCATCAATTACTCCATCATTGTCACATACTGCATCAATAACTTCATCTGCATCAATGACGGCATCAATTACTCCATCGATTTCACGTACTCCATCAGGTACACCTGCACCGAGTCCTGCCTTTACATTACTTGCATCTGCATCTAATGACTTCGCTAATCGTCAAGGATTTAATGGTTGGACATATGGATACTATTTGAATCCATCTGCTGCTTCTCGTATCTTGTATAGAAATACAGATTTTAGTGTAGGTTCTAATATATTTTTATATGGAGGAAGTTGGTGTAGATTAGGAAAAAATTATATGCATCCTAATTCGGGATTTTTATGTGGCACAGCAGGTTATGGATATTGTATGCCGAGTTTATTATGGACAGCGACTACAGGTCAACAGGCACAGTATTCATATTATAAAATTCGTTATGATGTTAGCCATCCTCATGGATGTGGTGATGGAGTCAAAGTGCAATTGCTGGCAGATGGACAAGTATTATATCAAGATATAAATTCTGTTGGAACAATTAGTGCCAGTCGTACATTTACAAGACCTTCAAGTCTAAGTTCAATTGAAGTTCGCCAAGACCCTAATGGTGGGTGTGATTGTGATCAAACAAATTATCTTCTTGAAATCTATGGATCTATTCCTAGTCCTTCAGTTACTCCTTCCATTACAAAATCTCCTTCAACAACTGCATCTAATACAGCAACAATATCTTCAAGTCCATCATATTCACCGAGTGAAACTCCAGATCCAAGTTATGAATATGAAGAACCAAGCTATGAGGACGAAGAACCCAGTTACGATCCTTTCGATAATACGTTTTTCGATCCATCAGCCTCTCCATCAGCCTCTCCATCAGTTACAGGAAGTTCTTCCATCACCTCTACACTCTCTAATAGTGTTTCACCATCAATCAGTCCCACAACGTCTACTACTGTTTCACAAACAGTTTCATCATCGATTACAAGAAGTTCTTCTATCACAGTAACACCCTCTATTAGTACCTCTCCATCAGTTACAAGAAGTTCTTCTATCACTTCTACAACATCCAATAGTGCCTCACAATCAGTTACAGTAAGTCCTTCCATCACTTCTACACCCTCTAATAGTGTTTCACCATCAGTTTCGATGACAGTTACAATAAGTTCTTCAATCAGTCCTACAGCCTCTATTAGTGTCTCACAATCAGTTACAGGAAGTCCTTCCATCACTTCTACAGCATCCAATAGTGCCTCACAATCAGTTACAAGAAGTTCTTCAATCAGCCCCACAGCATCTAATAGTGTTTCACAATCAGTTACAGGAAGTCCATCCATCACTTCTACACCCTCTAATAGTGTTTCACCATCAGTTACAATAAGTTCTTCAATCAGTCCTACAGCCTCTATTAGCGTCTCACAATCAGTTTCGATGACAGTTACAGGAAGTTCTTCAATCAGCCCTACAGCATCTATTAGTACCTCTCCATCAGTTACAGGAAGTCCTTCTATCACTTCTACAGCCTCTAATAGTGTCTCACAATCAGTTACAGGAAGTCCCTCTATCAGTCTTACAGCCTCTATTAGCGTCTCACAATCAGTTTCGATAACAGTTACAAGAAGTCCTTCAATCAGTCTTACAGCCTCTATTAGCGTCTCACAATCAGTTACAGGAAGTCCCTCTATTACAGTAACAGCCACTAATAGTGCCTCACAATCAGTTACAAGAAGTCCTTCAATCAGTCTTACAGCCTCTAATAGTGCCTCACAATCAGTTACAGGAAGTCCCTCTATTACAGTAACAGCCACTAATAGTGCCTCACAATCAGTTACAGGTAGTTCCTCAATCACTTCTACACCCTCTAATAGTGCCTCACAATCAGTTACAGGAAGTCCCTCTATTACAGTAATAGCCACTAATAGTGCCTCCCAATCAGTTACAGTAAGTCCATCGATAACACCATCTCAATCAATTTCGATGACAGTTACAGGAAGTCCATCACCATCAATTACGCGAAGTCCGTCAACAACTCCATCACCAGTTCCATTGACAGAATTTATTAGTCAGATCAATGAAATTCCATTGACAAATTTCACGAATAATGTAATTACAGATATATTGAGTGTGTTTGCATTCCCTCAACAGCAACAAACAGTAAATGGAAATGAGACGGGAAACAACCAGGAACGTATACAGCCGCCATATGAGCTTCTTGCAGCCGGTTTCTTCGCCACAAATCCAGATGCTGAGCCAATTACTATTAGTACAGATACTATTACTTTAACAATTGCGAAATTAAATACTTCGACTACAACAGTCTTCGGAAGTGAAGATAGTCAAATAGTAATTCCTCCACTTCCTATTCCTCAGGATGCAATAGTCTATGTATCAAACGCAATTCTGTCAATTACAGAAATGTCAGTCTTCAATTTGACGAGTAATAGTACAAGTATAGGAGTTGTGAGTCCAACAGGAAAAGAATACGAAGTTTCAAATCTTCAAAATCCGATTACAGTTGGTTTCGGGTCTACTGTCGTCAACACGACCGAACAAGAATGTTCATTCTGGAATACTACAACGAAGTCCTGGTCTTCAGATGGATGTACTCTAAAAGTCGATGAGCAAGGACAAGCTGCTTGTAGTTGTACTCATCTAACAGAATTTGCACTCCGTTTCCGTGCCATCGCAGCCATTAATGCCGGCATCATTAGCTCACTAGATAAACTATTAACCTTGGAGGGGCTTAAAGCCGCAGCTCCCATTATCGGACTATTAGGGGGTATTGGATTTATACTTTTATTGGTAATAGGTACTACTGTATTAATAGATCGTCGTGCATCGCGACGTTTTGCCTATTTACTTGATCATACTCGTAGTTTAGAAGAGGTGAAAGAACGTATTCGTGTAAATGCCGATTACTCATGGGATTCATTATCTACCGCTAAAGGTCCTTTTAGACCTTATTGGCAACGTAAAGCAGGGACTCCAACTATTCCACGAACAGTCTGTGGTGTTATTGGTCTCTGGATTCGACGAATACCTTATAATCATCCATGGCTTTCTCTATTCTTCCGCTTTGAACCAGGTTTGCCACGTCTATTCCGTGCAATATTTATTGTTGCATCATTTATAACAACAATTAGTGTAAGTATTTTGTTCTATGGTTATAGACATGCTGATACCGATGCCGCTCTTGAATTAAGTGAAACAATTGTTCTCTCATTAATGACGACCGCTGTTTCAATGCCGCTTACGAAGATTATGATGAAGTTAATGTATTCAGCGGGACGTTATGAATTCCGTGGTAGATACGGATATTTAGCGACAGAATTAATGAAACGTGCAAACTTCCTGAGAATTTTGAAGAATCTTCCAAGTGAAGATCTAGTGACGGAACTTGAAACTTATGAACAACAAGTGAACAGACAATTAGAAGTATTAGCAGGTGAATGGATTGCTGGACAGCGAACGGGCGAAGAAGATGATCAGACAGTCACTGCACAGGCCGCCCAGGCGGCTGCTGCAACTAATTCTAGTATGGATGAAAGCATTGAAGAAATGGCAGGTATTGCTCTTATCTTCGATCTATTCTCTATTTGTTGTAAAAGAAGTCGCGAGAAATTGAAGAAAATCTTCAGAAATCGTATGAACCTTTTTATACGCAATTATAGCAATAAACCACTTATAACAAGTCGTCTAAGTCGTATTGTTCTTCGGAAGTGGCCATCATTCCCGCTTCACA
>JACCDW010827935.1_pt1 | contig 15243 bp, 13 predicted proteins | sample 7449781 | NCBI WGS metagenome assembly JACCDW01 (sample SAMN15323449, study PRJNA562643) | freshwater metagenome | isolation source: river surface water | place: USA:Blue River Watershed | collected 2017-08-18
AAATGCATCGGTTGCCACACCTGCTCGGTCACCTGCAAGAACGTGTGGACCAGCCGCCCGGGCGTGGAATACGCCTGGTTCAACAACGTCGAGTCCAAGCCCGGCATTGGTTACCCCAAGGAATGGGAAAACCAGGACAAGTGGAAAGGTGGCTGGGTGCGCCAGGCCGACGGGTCCATCGTGCCCAAGCAAGGTGGCAAGTGGTCGCTCTTGATGAAGATCTTCGCCAACCCCAACCTGCCGCAGATCGACGATTACTACGAGCCCTTCACCTTCGACTACGACCACCTGCAGTCGGCGCCCGAGATGAAGCACGCGCCCACCGCGCGCCCGCGCTCGCTGATCACGGGCCAGCGCATGGAAAAAATCGAGTGGGGCCCGAACTGGGAAGAGATCTTGGGCGGCGAATTCGCCAAGCGCAGCAAAGACCCGAACTTTGACGGCTTCGAGGCCGCGCAAAAAGCCATGGTCGGTGAATTCGAAAACACCTTCATGATGTACCTGCCGCGCCTGTGCGAGCACTGCCTGAACCCGGCCTGTGTCGCGTCCTGCCCCTCGGGCTCGATCTACAAGCGCGAAGAAGACGGCATCGTGCTGATCGACCAGGACAAGTGCCGCGGCTGGCGCATGTGCGTGAGCGGCTGCCCCTACAAAAAGATTTACTACAACTGGAAGAGCGGCAAGGCCGAGAAGTGCATCTTCTGCTACCCGCGCATCGAGGCCGGCCAACCGACCGTGTGCTCGGAGACTTGCGTGGGCCGCATCCGCTACCTGGGCGTGTTGCTGTACGACGCCGATCGCATCGGCGAAGCCGCGAGCGTGACGAACGAGACCGATCTGTACAAAGCCCAGCTCGACATCTTCCTCGACCCGCACGACCCCAAGGTGATCGCGCAGGCGCGCGCCGACGGCATTCCCGAAGCCTGGCTCGAAGCCGCCAAGATCAGCCCGGTCTACAAGATGGCCGTGGACTGGAAGGTGGCGCTGCCGCTGCACCCCGAGTACCGTACCTTGCCCATGGTCTGGTACGTGCCGCCGCTCTCGCCGATCACGGCCGCGGCCAATGCCGGCCATGTCGGCACCAATGGCGAGATTCCTGATGTGAGCCAGCTGCGCATCCCCGTCAAGTACCTGGCCAACCTGCTCACCGCGGGTGACACCGTGCCCGTGGTCAACGCGCTCGAACGCATGCTGGCCATGCGCGCCTACCAGAGGGGCAAGCATGTGGACGGCGTGGTCAACCAGGCCGTGCTCGACCAGGTGCAGCTCACGGCCGCCCAGGTCGAAGACATGTACAAAACCATGGCGATCGCCAACTACGAAGACCGCTTCGTGATCCCGACCACGCACCGCGAATACGCCGAGAACGCCTTCAATGTGCGCGGCGGTTGCGGCTTCAGTTTCGGCAACGGCTGCTCCGAAGGCGTGACCGAAAACAGCCTGTTTGGCAGCGAGAAAAAGCGCACCATCCCGATCAAGGTGGAGGCCTGAGCATGTTCAAAACCCAAGCCCCCGCCATGCGCCTGTCTCTGCGCGTGCTCGCGCACCTGCTGCGCTACCCCGACGCCGAGCTGCGCGCCCACCTGGGCGAGATGTCGCAGGCGCTCGCCGCCGAAGGTGCCTTGCCCGCCAAGCGCCTGGCCGAATTGCAGGCGCTGATGCGCCACCTGGGTGCGCAAGACGCGCTGCAGGTCGAGTCCGACTATGTCGAGCTGTTTGACCGTGGCCGCAGCACCGCGCTGCACCTGTTTGAGCATGTGCACGGCGACTCGCGCGACCGTGGCCCGGCCATGATCGACCTGATCCAGACCTACGAACAGGCCGGCCTCTACCTGGGCCCCGAGGAGTTGCCCGACCACCTGCCGGTGCTGCTGGAATTCGCCTCGACCCAGCCGCCACAGCAGGCGCGCGAGTTTCTGGCCGAGACCGCGCACATCGTGCGCCAGATCTTCAGCGCCCTGCTCAAACGCCAAAGCCCTTACGCGAGTGTGTTGGCCGCCGTGCTTGAACTCGCGGGCGAGCGCGCCGAAGCCGTGCCCGTGGCGCCCGAGCCGCCCATGGACGAGAGCTGGGCCGAGCCCGAGGTCTTTGGCGGCTGCTCCACCGCAGGCCAGGCCAAGCCCGGCCAGCCGCAAACCATCCGCATCGTGAAGAACCCCAACGCATTAGGAGCACAGCCATGAGCCTGCTGCACAACTTCCTGTTCAACGTCTACCCCTACATCTGCCTGGCGGTCTTCTTCATGGGCAGCCTGGCGCGCTTTGACCGCGACCAGTACACCTGGAAAAGCGATTCCTCGCAGCTCTTGCGCAAGGGCCAGCTCAAGTGGGGCAGCAACCTGTTCCACGGCGGCATCCTGTTCCTGTTCTTTGGCCACAGCGTGGGCCTGCTCACGCCGCATTGGGTCTATGAGCCTTTCATCACGCCGGCGCAAAAGCAGTTGCTGGCCATCATCGCAGGCGGTGTGGCGGGCTTCTTCTGCTTCATTGGCCTCACGCTGCTCTTGCACCGCCGCATCTTTGACCCGCGCATCCGCCTGACCAGCCACCGCACCGATCTGTTCATCCTGATCGTGCTGTGGGTGCAGCTGTGCCTGGGCCTGGTCACGCTGCCGTTTTCGCTGGGCCACAGCGACGGCTCGGTCATGCTGCAACTGTCGGCCTGGGCCCAGGGCATCGTCACCTTCCAGCCCGATGCCGGCCACCTGGCCAACCTGGACTGGCCTTACCTGGTGCACCTGGTCATGGGCATGACGATCTTCCTGCTCTTTCCCTTCAGCCGACTGGTCCATGTGTGGAGCGGCTTTGGCACACTGGCCTACATTGTGCGTCCCTACCAGGTGGTGCGCAGCCGGCGCCTGGGCCTGCCCACCCGTGGGCGCTGATGCACAAGGAGTCTGGTATGAACCAAGCAGTGTTTGAAACAGCAGAAGTCTCTGGCGGCTGCGGCTCTGGTGCTTGCGGTTGCGGCTCGGCCGCGATCGACATGACGCCGGCACCCGCTGCATCGGCCGAGGTGCGCGTCAACGGCCGCCGCCTGCACATCGGCCCCGGCGAAGACCTGGAGACGGTGCGCGAGCGTGCCTGGGCCGAGGTGTTGCGGCAAGAGGCCGTGCGCCAGGGTTTGCTGGCCGATGCGGCCGGTGAACTGGCGCCGACCCTGAGCGCCGAGCAGCAGCAGGCCATCGAGGCCATGCTGGACGCGGCGGTGCAAACCCCCGAGCCCACGGCCGAAGCCTGCACCCGCTATTACGAGGCGAACAAAGCACGCTACACCCACGGCCAGCAGGCGCAGCTGCGCCACATCCTGTTCGCCGTCACGCCCGGCGTGCCGGTGCAGGCGCTGGCCCAGCGCGCCGAAGCGGCCTTGATGGCGCTGACCCACAAGGACGCGCCGGCCGAGCGCTTTGCCCAGCTGGCGGCCGAACTCTCGAACTGCCCCAGCGGCGCGCAAGGCGGCGATCTGGGGTGGGTGGGCCCGCAAGACTGCGCGCCCGAACTCGCACAGTTTTTGTTCCTGCAGGAAGGCGGCATTGCCAAGGGCTTGCAGCCGCGCCTGGTGCATTCGCGCTTTGGGCTGCACATCGTCGATGTGCAAGACCAGCGCCCGGGCGAGCTGGCGCCATTTGCCCAGGTGCACAGCCGCATCGCGGGCGAGCTGCGCCTGCGCTCGCGCGCCACGGCCCTGCGCCAGTACATGCTGCTGTTGGTCGGCCAGGCGCAGGTGCAAGGCATCGAACTCGAAGCCGCCGACACACCCCTGGTGCAATGAACGAGGCCGTGCCCACACCCTCTGGTGAGGGCGACGAGCTGCTGCTGCGCCTGCGGCACTTCCATTCGGACTATTTCCCGCGTCACCAGCAGCGCTTTCAGGATTTGGTGGCCCATGGCCAGCACCCCAAAACGCTGTTCATTGGCTGCTCCGATTCGCGCCTCGTGCCCTACCTGCTCACCGGGGCCGAGCCGGGGGACTTGTTCATCGTGCGCAATGTCGGCGCCTTTGTGCCGCCCTATGACGGCTCGCACGGCCTGCACGGCACCACAGCGGCTATCGAGTTCGCGGTGCTGAACCTGCAGGTCGAGCACATCATCGTTTGCGGCCACACCCATTGCGGCGCCATCCGCGCGGCCTACGAGGGTGCGCCTGAAGAAGCGGTCAATCTGCACAACTGGCTGCAACTGGCCAACGAAGCCCTGCTGCCCGTGCAAACCAGCCCCGAAGCCCTGTACCGCACCGAGCAGCGCAGCGTGGTGCTGCAACTCGAACGCCTGCTGCAATACCCCATGGTGCGTCGCGCAGTCGAGGCCGGGCACCTGCACCTGCACGGCTGGCACTATGTGATCGAACAGGGCCAGGTGCATGTGTTCGATGCCCAGCAAGGCGCTTTCGTGCCGGCCGCAGAAGCCGGGCACAGCGGCAACGAACCGATCTTGCCGCCGACCATTTTGTATTGAGAGGTCGCCCAAGGCGCTCGGCGTGCATGCACCTGCAGGGGTGTTCAGGGAATGTGTTGAGTGGATTAGTTGAATCCGCCGCTGATTGCGGACACTCTCGTGGGTCAATTGGCTTGCTGCATTCGGCCAGGAGCAGTCAGCTAAGTCATGCTTGAAAGCAGACGTTCGTTATCCACATCTTTCACAAGTGTTCATCGGAGGCTGTCTGGACTGCTCCCGGTGAGGTGGCTTTTGGCAATTTGATGCAGCGACTAGGACTCTTCGCTCCGTCAGGTCAAGGTCAAATGACTGAATCGCCGCGGGTTTCAAGGAGGCTCCCCACTTTGAGAAGATGGAGCCATGAGCAAGAAATCAAACCGTTTTTCACCCGAGGTGCGTGAACGCGCTGTCCGCATGGTGCTTGAACACCGCGGCGAGTACCCATCTCTTTGGGCCACCATTGAGTCCATTGCCCCCAAGATCGGGTGTGTGCCGCAAACCCTCAACGATTGGGTTCGCCAGCACGAAGTTGATGCAGGCATGCGCGACGGCCTCAGCTCTGACGAGCGAGCTTGCGTAGTCACTTTTCTTTTAGAGATTTTGGTTCAACCACAGCGCCCAAAATTCAGGTGGCAGTGGCTTGGCGCACAGCGCGTTCCCAGCGGTCCATGCGCTCATGCGCCTGGTCGACGGGCAGGGTGGGGTAGAAAGTGCGTTCTGCACGCCACTGCTGGCTTAATTCATCCAGTCCGCTGTACACGCCGATATGCAGACCGGCCAAGTAAGCAGCTCCCAGTGCGGTGGTTTCTATGACTGCAGGGCGCACCACCGGTATGCCCAACAGGTCGGCTTGGATTTGCATGAGCAGGTCATTGACGCAGGCGCCACCGTCAACACGCAACTCAGTGACGGCGACACCGCCACCAGCCACCACATCACGGTTCATGCTGTGCAGCAAGGCGGTGCTCTGGAAGGCAATACTTTCGAGTGCTGCACGCGCAATGTGTGCCACGGTGGATCCACGCGTAAGGCCCACGATGGCCCCTCGTGCTTCGGCGTTCCAGTAGGGTGCACCCAGGCCTGTGAAGGCCGGCACAAACATGACCCCACCCGCGTCGGGCACGCTGTGCGCTAACCCTTCAACTTCAGAGCTTGACGAGAAGGCGCGCAGTCCATCGCGCAGCCATTGCACGACGGCGCCACCGATGAACACGCTGCCTTCCAGAGCGTATTGGGGAGTGGCCGTTGGCTGTGCTGCCAGTGTGGTGATCAGCCCGTTGGTGCTGGACTGGAAATTGCTGCCGGTGTGCATGAGCATGAAACAGCCGGTGCCGTAGGTGTTCTTGGCCATGCCCGGATTGAAGCAGGCCTGCCCGAACAAGGCGCTTTGCTGGTCGCCAGCCACGCCGCCAATCGTCAGAGACACTCCCAGAACAGACGGATCGGTTTGTCCGAAATGGGCGCTAGAAGGCAGCACTTCCGGCATGAGTTTGACCGGAATGTCGAGCATGGCCAGCAACTCGGAGTCCCAGGCGTTGCGGTGGATGTTCAACATCATGGTGCGGGCGGCGTTGCTCGCGTCAGTGACATGCGAGCGTCCGGAGGTGAGTTGCCAGATCAGCCAGCTGTCCACGGTGCCAAAGGCCAATTCGCCTTGTTCGGCCAGGACTCGGGCGCCAGGCACATTGTTCAAGATCCATTGCAGCTTGGTGCCCGAGAAATAGGCGTCGATGCGCAAGCCAGTTTTTTGAAGCACTTGTGCTTCGTAGCCCTGTTCGCGCAACGCAGCGCAAGTGGGTTCGGCGCGGCGATCTTGCCAGACGATGGCGTTGTAAATGGGCTGGCCAGTGCGGCGGTTCCAGACCACCGTAGTTTCGCGCTGGTTGGTGATGCCAATCGCAGCCATATCACTGACTTGGAGGCTGGCTTTGGCCATCACTTCTTGCACCGTGGCCAGCTGGGAGGACCAGATTTCCATGGGGTCGTGCTCCACCCAGCCCGGTTGCGGGTAAATCTGGCGGAATTCGCGCTGCGCCATGGCCACCACTTGGCCGGCCTGGTCAAAGACGATGCTGCGAGAGCTGGAGGTTCCCTGGTCCAGGGCAAGCAAGTAGCGCATTGGGATTCCTTGGTGTTTCAGTTCGAAGCGGCCACAACACATTCCACATCTGCCTGCGTCATCAGTTCCAGAAATACCGGTGGTGGAGGCTCGTCGGTGAACAACACGTCGATGTCTTTGAGGTGGCCGAGTTCGACCATGGCGGGGCGGTTGAATTTCGTATGGTCCGTCGCTAGCCAGATTTCCCGGGCGTGGGCCATGATGGTTCGGGTCACTTTGACCTCGCGATAGTCGTAATCGCGCAAGGTCCCGTCGGACTCGATGCCGCTGATGCCGATCAACCCAATGTCCACCTTGAACTGGCGAATGAAGTCCACCGTAGCTTCGCCCACGATGCCTTGGTCGCTGCCTCGCACCAGGCCGCCGGCCACGATGATTTCGCAATCGCGGTGAGTGCTCAGCAGCGCCGCAATGTGCAGGTTGTTGGTGATCACGCGTAGGCCGCGGTGGTTTTGCAGTTCATGGGCTACGGCTTCGATGGTGGTGCCGATGTTCATCAGCAAGGAGCAGCCATTCGGAATGCGTCGAGCGACTGCACGGGCAATGCGGCTCTTGCCTTCGGATTGCATGGCCTGGCGTTGACGGTAGGCAACGTTTTCCGTGGTGGAGCCGGGCAGTCGCACGCCTCCATGAAAACGAGTGAGCAGTCCGGCTTCGGCCAGCCGTTGAACATCGCGGCGCACAGTTTGCAAAGTGACGCCAAAGCGTTCGGCCAGGGCCTCGATGGACACGGGCCCTTGGCTGCGCACGGCTTCGATCAGTTCGGTTTGTCGGGGATTGAGGTCCATGGTGTCTGCAAAGGTCAAGCTTCAATTCGAACACAAACGAAAAGGATTTTTGACACAACTAGGGTAAACACCGAACATAAAAGCGCATAAACGAAACTTAAAATCCGTAAAACGAAAACACAGGAACAAAAATGATCTTGAATCCCCGTCGTGGAGAGCTGACATGCAACTGAGCCTGGAGCAGGTCAGCAAGTCGGTGTCCGGCGAAGTCCACCTGCATCCCTTGAATCTGGCCTTGCAGCCCGGACAGGTCACGGTATTGCTCGGAGCCACCCAGGCTGGCAAGACCAGCCTGATGCGCATCATGGCCGGACTGGATGTGCCCACACAAGGGCGTGTGCTGGTGGACAGAAAAGATGTGACCGCTTTGCCGGTGCGCGAGCGCAATGTGGCCATGGTGTACCAGCAGTTCATCAACTACCCTTCGATGACTGTGTTCGACAACATCGCTTCGCCACTGAAGCTGCGGGGCGATCGCGATGTGGCCACCCGTGTCCTGGCATTGGCCAGCAAGCTCCACATCGACATGTTTCTGGATCGCTTGCCTTCGGCGTTGTCAGGTGGACAACAGCAGCGAGTGGCTCTGGCGCGTGCGCTGGCCAAACAGGCGCCGCTTATGCTGCTCGATGAGCCTCTGGTGAATCTGGATTACAAGTTGCGTGAAGAACTGCGCGAGGAACTGACCCAGTTATTCGCCTCTGGTGATTCCACTGTTGTGTATGCCACCACCGAACCGACCGAGGCCTTGCTTCTGGGGGGGTACACCGCAGTGCTGGACCAGGGGCAATTGCTGCAATACGGGCCAACGGCCGAAGTGTTCCATCGCCCGGCGTCCATTCGCGTGGCCAGTGCATTCAGTGATCCACCCATGAACCTGTTGCCAGCTCGGAGAAACGGGGATTCGGTGGTTTTGGACGACGGCTTGCAGGTGCCAATGGCTTTACCCGCAACAACAACGTCTGCATTGGTGATGGGTGTGCGTGCCAGTGCATTGCGCGTGCAAGAACAGCCTGGGGATGTGCGATTTGCAGGGGTGGTCGAATTAGCGGAAATTTCTGGCTCCGACACGTTTTTGCATGTGCACACGCCTGTGGGTGATCTGGTGGCGCAACTGACCGGTGTGCATGAGTTTGAGCTGGGCGCGTCTGTTGGACTGTTCATGTCCCCAGCGCAGGTGTATGTGTTTGATGCGGCTGGGCCTTTGCTGATGGCGCCTGAACGCACAGGGAGGGCCGTCTGATGGCGCGCATTGAATTGGATTTGGCGCATGCCTACAAACCAGATCCGAAATCGGACGCAGACTACGCGTTGCTACCTCTGAAGATGACGTTCCGTGATGGTGGCGCGTACGCCTTGCTGGGCCCCTCGGGTTGTGGCAAAACCACCATGCTCAACATCATGTCGGGCTTGGTGGTGCCGTCGCAGGGCTCGGTGAAATTCGACGAACGCGACGTCACGCGCAGCAGTCCGCAGGAGCGAAATATTGCGCAGGTGTTCCAGTTTCCGGTGATCTACGACACGATGACGGTGGCTGAGAACTTGGCATTTCCGCTCAAGAACCGCGGGGTACCGGCCGAGCAGATTCGCCAGCGCGTAGGGCAAATTGCCGAGATGCTGGAGATGAGCCACCAGCTCGACATGCGGGCTGCGGGGCTGTCGGCTGACCAAAAGCAAAAAATTTCATTGGGGCGTGGTCTGGTGCGCTCGGATGTGTCCGCAGTGCTCTTTGACGAGCCGTTGACGGTGATTGACCCGCACCTGAAGTGGCAACTGCGCCGCAAGCTCAAGCAGATTCACCACGAGCTCAAACTCACGTTGATTTATGTGACGCACGACCAGGTGGAGGCACTGACCTTTGCCGATGAGGTGGTGGTCATGACCCGGGGCAAGGCGGTGCAGGTGGGCTCGGCCGATGCACTTTTTGAGCGGCCAGCTCACACGTTTGTGGGGCACTTCATCGGTTCACCGGGGATGAATTTCCTGAGCGCTCAAGGGGAAAACGGGCAACTGCGGGTGCAGTCCCTGGAGGTGGCGATGCCTGATGGTGTGTCTGTGCCCGAGGGTGAACTCAAGTTGGGCATCCGCCCCGAATACCTGGGGATGACACAGCCCCATGCAGCGGGCTCCGTACCCGCGCAAGTACGTCAGGTGCAGGACATTGGTACCTACCAGCTGCTGACCTGCGACGTGGCGGGGGTGTTGGTCAAGGTGCGTCTGGCTGCGGACATGCCCGTCCCACCGGTCGGATCTCAGGTGTGGTTGCGTGTGCTGGGGCAGCACACCTGCTTTTATCGAAACGAGGAGCTGGTGGCATGAGCACCATACAAAAACCCGTGAACCAGAAAGCTTGGTGGTTGGTGCTGCCTGTGCTGTTGTGCGTGGCTTTTTCTGCCATTTTGCCGCTGATGACGGTGGTCAATTATTCGGTGCAAGACATCATCTCGCCGGAGCGTCGCGTGTTTGTGGGGACCGAGTGGTTCGCCTCAGTGATGCGCGACACCGAACTGCATGGTGCGCTGTGGCGTCAGCTGCAGTTCTCGCTGGCGGTGTTGGCCGTTGAAATTCCGCTGGGCATTGCTTTGGCACTGTCCATGCCGGCCCAAGGCTGGAAAGCATCTGCCGTGTTGGTGGTGGTGGCCCTGTCCTTGCTGATTCCCTGGAACGTGGTGGGAACGATCTGGCAGATCTATGGTCGTGCCGACATCGGATTGTTGGGTCACACCTTGCAAGCGCTGGGGTTCGATTACAGCTACACCGGCGATCCTTTGCATGCCTGGATCACGGTGCTGGTGATGGATGTGTGGCACTGGACACCGCTGGTGGCCTTGCTGGCGTATGCCGGTCTGCGCAGCATCCCCGATGCTTATTACCAGGCGGCGCGCATTGATGGAGCCAGCAAGCTCGCGGTATTTCGCTACATCCAGCTGCCCAAGATGCGTGATGTGCTGATGATCGCCGTGCTGCTGCGCTTCATGGACAGTTTCATGATCTACACCGAACCGTTTGTACTCACCGGCGGAGGCCCGGGCACAGCCACCACCTTCTTGTCTCAGTACCTGACGCAAAAGGCGGTGGGGCAGTTTGATCTGGGTCCTGCGGCAGCATTTTCTTTGATTTATTTCCTCATCATCTTGTTGCTGTGCTTTGTGCTCTACAACTGGATGCAGAGCCTGGGTGCAGCCACCAAGGAGCCAACCCATGACTGAGCAACGTTTTCACAAGAGGTCGATTTTTCTGGCGGCTTACATCTTGTTTGCCTTGCTGCCCATCTACTGGATGGTCAACATGAGTTTCAAGACCAATGAAGAAATCCTGTCGAGCTTCAGCCTGTGGCCGCAGCATTTCACTTGGGCCAATTACGTCACGATCTTCACCGATCCTTCCTGGTATTCGGGCTACATCAACAGCCTGATTTATGTGGGCATCAACACCGTAATTTCGATCAGTGTGGCGTTGCCGGCTGCGTATGCGTTTTCCCGCTACCGTTTTTTGGGGGACAAACACATCTTCTTCTGGTTGTTGACCAACCGCATGACGCCTCCGGCTGTTTTTTTGCTGCCGTTTTTCCAGCTCTACACCACGCTGGGTTTGATGGACACGCACATTGCCGTGGCCATGGCGCACCTGTTATTCAACGTACCCCTGGCGGTCTGGATTCTGGAAGGATTCATGAGTGGTATCCCGCGTGAAATCGACGAAACCGCTTACATCGACGGCTACAGTTTCCCGCGTTTTTTTGTGCAGATTTTCTTGCCACTGATCAAGGCGGGTGTCGGTGTGGCGGCGTTCTTTTGCTTCATGTTCTCGTGGGTAGAGTTGTTGTTGGCACGCACGCTTACCAGCGTCAACGCCAAGCCCATTGTGGCCACCATGACCCGCACCGTGAGCGCTTCGGGCATGGACTGGGCCACCTTGGCAGCGGCGGGGGTGCTCACCATCGTGCCCGGTGCGATCGTGATTTGGTTTGTGCGCAATTACATCGCCAAAGGCTTTGCCATGGGAAGGGTTTGACATGTTTGACTGGATGGTGTGGACCACGCCTGTGGCCGTTTTCTTCTCATGCATCGGTTTGATGCTGGTGGGCATGACCGTGTGGGAAATCAAATCTCCCACGGTGATGCGCAAGGGCTTTTTGCCCATGGCGACCACCCGCGGTGACCGTTTGTTCATCGGTTTGCTGGGGGCGGCCTACATCAACCTGGCGTTTGTGGGGGTGGCCGGTTGGCTCACCGAACGCTTGTCTCTGGACGCTGAGCCCAGTGTCTGGATCAGCCTGGGGCTGTCCATCGTCTGGCTGCTGGGTGTCATGCGCAAGGGCTGATTCATTTTTCCGGAATTGCGGCCCGAAGCTTCCCCGGGGGCCGCGGTACCTTTTGACTGCACTCGGGGAATTCACATCATTGAGGAGACATCATGAAATTGCGTTATTCCATATTGGCCGTTTCTGCGGCGCTGGCGCTGGGCTCGAATGTGGCCTGGTCCGACGAGGCAGCGGCCAAGCGCTGGGTCGATACCGAGTTTCAGCCTTCCACGCTGAACAAAGACCAGCAACTGGCCGAAATGAAATGGTTCATTGAAGCGGCCAAGAAACTTCAGGCCAAGGGTGTGAAGGAAATCTCGGTGGTGTCAGAGACCATCACCACCCACGAATACGAGTCCAAAACGCTGGCCAAAGCCTTCAGCGAAATCACAGGCATCAAGGTCAAGCATGACCTGATCCAAGAAGGTGATGTGGTTGAAAAGCTGCAAACGTCCATGCAGTCCGGCAAATCGATTTATGACGGCTGGATCTCTGACTCTGACCTGATCGGCACCCATTACCGTTACGGAAAGATCCTCAACCTCACCGACTACATGAATGGTGCGGGCAAAGAGTGGACCAACCCCGGCCTGGACCTGAAGGATTTCATCGGTACCAAGTTCACCACTGGCCCAGATGGCAAGCTCTACCAATTGCCTGACCAGCAATTTGCCAACCTGTACTGGTTCCGGGCTGATTTGTTTGATCGCAAGGATTTGAAGGACAAGTTCAAGGCCAAATATGGCTATGACCTGGGCGTGCCATTGAACTGGAGCGCCTATGAAGACATCGCCGAGTTTTTCACCAATGACGTGAAAAACATCGATGGCAAGGCGATTTATGGTCACATGGACTACGGCAAGAAAGACCCTTCTTTGGGCTGGCGCTTCACTGATGCCTGGTTGTCCATGGCAGGAACGGCCGACATCGGCGCACCCAACGGTTTGCCTATTGACGAGTGGGGTATTCGCGTGGCCGACGACAAGTGCACCCCGGTTGGCGCATCTGTGTCTCGCGGCGGCGCCACCAACTCGCCTGCAGCTGTCTACGCGCTGACCAAGTACGTGGACTGGATGAAGAAATACGCGCCCAAGGAAGCCTCGGGCATGACCTTTGGTGAAGCTGGTCCTGTCCCCGCACAAGGCCAGATTGCGCAGCAGATCTTCTGGTACACCGCCTTCACGGCCGACATGACCAAGCCAGGTCTGCCGGTGGTCAATGCCGACGGAACTCCCAAGTGGCGCATGGCCCCCGGCCCGAACGGCCCTTATTGGAAGCAAGGCATGCAAAACGGCTATCAGGACGTGGGCAGCTGGACCTTCTTCAAGAACCATGATGCCAACCGCACGGCTGCAGCTTGGTTGTACGCCCAGTTCGTGACGGCCAAAACAGCCAGTCTGAAGAAGACCATGGTGGGCTTGACACCGATCCGTGAGTCCGACATCCAAAGCAAAGCTATGACCGACATGGCACCCAAGCTCGGTGGTCTGGTCGAGTTCTACCGCAGCCCAGCCCGTGTGGCTTGGTCGCCCACAGGCACCAACGTACCCGATTACCCCAAGCTGGCCCAGCTGTGGTGGCAGAACGTGGCCCAGGCTGTGACGGGTGAGAAATCTCCCCAGCAGGCCATGGACAACCTGGCCGACCAGATGGACCAAGTCATGGGGCGTCTGGAGCGTGCGGGCATGGAGCGTTGCGCACCCAAGCTCAACAAGAAGGAGGACCCTTCCAAGTGGCTGAGCGACAAGCAGGCCCCCTGGAAGAAGCTGGCCAATGAGAAGCCAAAGGGCGAAACCATTGCCTACGAGCAGCTTCTGAGTGCCTGGAAGAGCGGCCGCGCACGTTGATCGTCAATTGTTGTTGAGTTGTACCTGAATGTCCCGGCGGCTCTTGTGGCCGCCGGGAATCCCGAACCCATATGAATCGCGCTGAACAGCTTTCTTACCTGGCGACATGTCCAGTCTATGACCTGGTGGTAGTCGGTGGAGGTGCCACCGGGCTGGGGGTGGCGCTGGATGCAGTGTTACGCGGTTTCTCCGTGCTGTTGCTGGAGTCTCACGACTTCGCGGGTGGCACTTCGTCTCGCTCCACCAAATTGCTGCACGGTGGTGTGCGTTACCTCGCACAAGGCAATGTGTCTTTGGTGCGCGAGGCTTTGGCAGAGCGTGCAGCGGTCATGAACGTTGCCCCGCATTTGGCGCAGCCATTACCTTTTGTGATGCCGTCGTACCGCTGGTGGCAGACGCCTTTTTATGGGCTAGGTTTGAAGCTGTATGACCTGCTGGCAGGCAAGGCCGGCTTGGGCCACACCGAGCTGCTTGATACTGAGCAGACGTGCCAAGCTTTACCAGGGGTCAAGCCTGAAGGGCTCAAAGGGGGCGTGAAATACTGGGATGGTCAATTTGACGATGCCCGACTGGCGCTGGCCTTGGCGCGCACGGTGGAGAGGGCCGGGGGACATCTGTTCAATTACATGAAGGTGTCTCATCTGCAGGGCTTGACTGGTGGACGGCCCGATGGCGCCCGGTTTGAGTTGACGCTTGAAAACCGGCGCGAGATGGGCGAGTACAAAGTGCTGGCGCGTTCGGTGGTGAATGCGACGGGTGTCTGGGTGGACGCGCTGCGTAAACAGTCTCTGACCGACAGTGGCCAGGCGCAGCCCGAGAAAATTGTGACTGCCAGCCAAGGCGTTCATGTGGTGGTGAGCCGTGATTTCATGCCTGGGCACCATGCCCTCTTGGTGCCCAGAACGCAGGATGGGCGGGTGTTGTTTGCAGTGCCTTGGTTGGGCAGCTTGATCCTGGGGACAACGGATACCCCTCGTCAGGATTTGCCGCGTGAGCCAGAGCCCTTTGAGAGCGAATTGGATTTCATCTTGCGCGAGGCGGGCAAGGTGTTGAGCCGGCCTGTCATGCGGAGTGATGTGAAAAGCCTCTGGGTGGGTCTGCGGCCTTTGGTGGCCACCCATCAATCCGCCAATGGAACCAAGAGCTTGTCCCGAGAACACACCATCGTGACCGATACACATGGATTGATCACGGTCACAGGCGGAAAATGGACCACGTACCGAGCCATGGCCAATGAAGTGATGGATGCCTGTTTTGAGGCGGGCATGCTGCCCAGGCGCGCGGGTGGCGCGAGTTTGGGGCACGCTTTGGTGGGGGCATCAGCGTCTGCGGCCAAGGTGCCGCTGGAGGCGGCCCCAGGGTGGCACCTTTATGGCAGCGAGGAGCCGTTGGTGCGTGCATGCCCTGGCGCAGACCGTATTTTGGGTATGGGGCTGACCGAGGCCATGGTCCGCTTTGCAGCGCGGCATGAATATGCCTGGACGGTGGAGGATGTATTGGCACGGCGCTGGCGAGCCTTGTTTCTGGATGTCCGACAGGCCTTGGCCATGGCACCGACCGTTGCCCAAATCCTGCTAGAAGAAACGGGCTTGGACCCGCGACAGGCCGAATTTGAGGCTCTTTGTCGTCAATACGGTTGAAGCTATCGGAGGATTTCAGCCACCCACTTTGCGCCCCAGTCGGTGGTTCCAGAGTAAAACTAGGCTATCAAAAGGCTTGTCGCTGAAAATTTACAAAGTCATCCAAGCCACCAAGC
>JACCDW010887122.1_pt1 | contig 15241 bp, 41 predicted proteins | sample 7449781 | NCBI WGS metagenome assembly JACCDW01 (sample SAMN15323449, study PRJNA562643) | freshwater metagenome | isolation source: river surface water | place: USA:Blue River Watershed | collected 2017-08-18
TAAACGGGTACAGGAAGTTGCTAAGACTCATCCACAAGATGCTTTAAACAGTATCTGGGATCACTTAGGTAACTTTATCGATGAGTATGACAAGCTTTCTAAGGCGTTTATTGAGGAAGAAGCGAATGCCAGAAAGTTATATAAAGGCGATGAATCTTTAGCTAGACGGGCATTAAGACGTATTCAGATCAGAACGCAATTAGATTCAATGCTTACGACTGTTCGTGAGGAGATGGTTTACAACACGCCACCAGAGTTATCAGATGTATATACGCGGTGGGAAAAGATGTGGATTCAAATTGTTCAGGAACAAAACGAGGCATTAGCTGAAGAACTTAGAAAGAATCAGATAGCGGCATGGCAACGTCAAAGAACAATAAACAAAGCAAAAGCAATGGCGGCATGGATTGGAGCAGTCCTGTTCGTAGTGGCGTGGATGTGGGGCGTAATAATTCTAATAAGGATGAGTCAGACGTATCAATCACTCTCGTCCTTTGTATAGCGATTATGGCTTTAACTTTTGTTATTGCTATTCCACTATTAGGTATGGCTTATTTAGATATGCACAATGCTACTAATATTGCCATTCAAGAAATAAAGAAGATGAGATTACTTAGGGCACAAATCTTAGAGGGAATCAATGATAACCGTCAGTCAACTGAAGCAACTCCTACCGAAGAATCCGTACGTTGAGCATTGGCATCATGCCTTAGAGCAGCTATTCCCAGATTACGACATTAATACGCCAAAGCGTATGGCGGCTTTTATCGCTCAATGTGCTCATGAGTCTGGTGGATTTATGGTTCTTAAAGAGAACCTGAACTATAAACCAGCATCTCTTCGTAAACTCTTTCCTAAGTACTTCCCTAATGACCAGATTGCTCAACAGTATTGCTCAAAGCCTAATAAGCAGGAAGCTATTGCCAACCGTATTTATGCTGACCGTATGGGCAATGGCAGCGAATCTAGTGGGGATGGCTATCGTTTTTGCGGTCGTGGCCTTATTCAACTTACAGGACGGTCAAATTATCAATCATTTGCTGATTCTCTTGAAATGAAGATTGAGGATGTACCAGAGTATTTAGCGACGTTTGAAGGTGCTGCTCAGTCTGCTTGCTGGTTTTGGGAGACTAATAACTTGAATAAGTTTGCTGATGCTGGCGATATTCTTGGATTAACTAAACGCATTAACGGAGGCACAATTGGACTCGAAGATCGTAAGAAACATTATGAGCACGCTCTTCATGTGCTTGGCGCTTAGTGCTTGTCAAGATCGGTTTCGATACCCTTGTCAGGATCCTGCGAACTGGGAAATAAAGGAATGTAAGCCTCCTATCTGTACCGCTACTGGAACCTGTCCTAACGATGTAACGCAACCTGAGAAGGTGAGCAAATGACCAGAGAAGAACTCCTAAACGCCTATCTAAAGTTTGTTATCGGTATTACGTTCTGCGTAATACTTGTCATGATGGCATCTTTATCTATGTATAGTGTCGTTTTTGTAACTCAGCCAATGTCAGGGATGGCTCCTGCGGATAAGCAATTTTTCCTATTGCTATCAGACATGAGTAAGTATATTCTTGGTGCTTTGGCAACTTTGATCGCTGTCAAGGGTAAGGATGCTCTACCTCAGTTTGTGCCTCCACCATCAAGTATAGAGAAGCAATCTGAGCCTCCTCCTAAGCCTGTAGTAACGACAACTGTAGTGCGTCAAGAGCCAACAATTGAGCCTGTATCAAGTGCTCCTGCGGTATCAATGGGATTTGGTGGTAAACCAGCGCCTCCACCAGCGCCTCAACCGGAGATCTAAATGAAATACGTTGCTATTCTTGCATTTATTCCAATGATGGCTTTTGCTGGCGGTGAGATGAAGAAAGTATGCCATCAGGATGCTAAAACTAAGAAAGAAGTCTGCAAGACAATCAAGGTTCATAAGAAGCTAGAAGGCACTAAGGTTCCGACTAAATGAATCCGTACTTTATAGCTGGCATCGTTGTCGCTATTGTCATGGCTTACGGTGTAGGCCATTGGCAAGGCGATGATGCTGGTCAGGCTAAGGTTCAGGCTAAATGGAATCAGGAGAAGGCTAAATTGGCTGAGGAGTACGCTGCTAACGTAGCTAAGATGCGCGAGAAAGAACAAGCTATGACTGAGGCATCGGCAGCCATTATGGAGAAGAAGAATCATGAATTACGGGAAATTAACGCTCGTGCTACTGCCTTGTCTAACAGCTTGCGCCAGCGCCCCGAGCGCACCGAGAGTAGTAACGTGTCCAGTACCGCCACCTCTTGTAGTGGAGCGAGTGGAAAGGAACTGGCAAGAGGAGATGCAGAATTTCTTGCAGGGTACAGTACCGACGCAGCAAGGCTCCAAGCAGCCTTAAACCAGTGTCTCGCTCAGTATGAGGCCATAAGGAGATAGCCATGAAATACTTAGTTGCAGCAATATTGTCATTTTCATGTGGTTTTATGTGGGCTGCAATTAAGGATTCTGATGGAAATCTATTGTTGTCTCCTGATGAAGTAGCTCAAACTATTGCATTGTGGAATCAAGTTAATCAGTTAATCGATGACAAGAACGACGAAATAAAGAAACTTCAGAAAGAACTTGAATTTTACAAATCCAGTAAGTGTCTCTGATGGTTAAAAAAAAGATTCCAGATGACTGTATGCCAGCGTGTGTATCGTGTGTATTTTTCTACGCTGAAGTAAAAGACGAATTAGGGTTTTGCAGAAGGTTTCCTCCAACAGTCCTAGTATTGGGTGATGGAGAATATGACTGTATTTACCCTATTCTTGAGAAAAGTGAATGGTGTGGCGAATTCATTAGAAAGGTGAATTAAATGCACAAGGCTTTAACCGATGATGAATTTATATCATTGTGGAATAAATATCAGTCAGCACAAAGAGTATCGGACATAACAGGATTAAACATTAGGACAATTCATACTAGAAGAAGATCAATTGAAAGCTCGACAGGAGTTAAATTATTATCAAATAGTAAAAACTCTCCAGACTTTCAAATAACTTATCCGCAAAATGGTGTTCGTGCCAATTTGGAAATAAATGACGGTGTTGTATTAGTTGCATCAGATTGTCATTATTGGCCTAACATAATTTCCACAGGGCATCGTGCATTCGTAAACATCATCAAAGAGCTAAAGCCTAAGATGGTCGTTATGAATGGTGATGTATTTGATGGGGCTAGTATCAGTCGTCACCCTAAAATGAACTGGGCAAATCTACCTAATGTCAAACAGGAGCTAGAAGCCTGTCAGGAGCGTCTAGGAGAGGTTGAGAGCGCTTCTAAAGGGGCGAAGATACACTGGACATGGGGAAACCATGATATGCGCTTTAACGCCCGTTTAGCGCAGCAGGTAGAGGGCTTTGAAGGCGTACAAGGATTTAACCTAGCAGAACACTTTCCACTATGGAAGTTCTCTACTAGCCTGATGGTTAATGAAAATACAATTATTAAGCATCGATTCAATAACGGCATCCATGCTGCCTACAATAATACTCTACGGTCAGGAATATCTATCGTAACAGGCCATCTACACAGCCTTAAGGTTACGCCTTGGTCAGATTATCGAGGAAGTAGATACGGTGTAGATACAGGAACTCTGGCAGACATTAACGGCGACCATATGGATTACGGTGAAGATAATCCTAAGAATCACAGATCAGGTTTTGCCGTTCTAACCTTCTATAAAGGCAAGTTAATGCCACCAGAGTTATGTGAGGTAGTTTCAGAGGACGATGGGCTAGTGTACTTTAGGGGAAAGGTAATTAAGGTTTAGGAGTTTTTCTTTGATATATGTTCAATAAAAACAAATAGGAAAGCCCAAATAAAGACGATTAAACCGCCAGCAAAGAAGTAAAGTAGATCGTTCATGCATTCTTCTCCCGTAGCTTGGCTTCAATGGCTTCGGTATATTTGGTCACGCTCCATACCACTGCTCCACTTTGTGATTTATGCGCAGCCTCATACGCATCATCTAAGTCCTCATCCGTTAGCGATTGCCATTCGCGTTCAGGTGCGCTTAGTCTGGCGCGGAGTAGTTCGATTGCTCCTTCATAAACCAACTCGTCTACCTGATCTTCATTCGGTCGGCAAAACATAGTCAGTGCATTTAGTAATTCCTGCGCTTCCTCGCGTGTCATGGTAATCATGTATGCCTCCGCATACGAAGCCCAACTCTAAACTTTCCTTTTTTAGTTGGCTCACCATCCCAACTGCCATCTTTTTTAGTACGACCAATCTTTTCTAATACTTTAAAATTAACTTCATGGACTAATCCACAGTCACAACATTGCATTAAGTAACCTTTATGAATAGGAAATTGCCATTCACTCCAACCATCATCAGTTACTGGATCTATTTGTGTACATTCAATAGTAGGCTGTGCGTTTAGTCTTGAATGTAGCAATTCAATTGCTTGCTTAGAAAAATCTAGTTCCGCAAATGCGTATCGTCGCTCAAACCATTCCAGCGCATCCAGCACCTGCTGCGCTTCATCGCGAGTTAGTGTGATCATATTAACTCCATATTTAATGAATTTCGCTATTAAGCGTTTCAGTCATTATTTTATATGTTTCATTGACTCCATCAATAAATCTTGATTTAGATGATCCTTCTAAACTCATATATAAGCCAATACTCATTTCTAAAAGAACTCCAACAACAATTCTTGGATCTATTTCTTCATAATTATCATGATGTGCAAGACAAACTGTTGCCAATTCAGTTCTTAAATTATCATAAATTTCAACATTTTTAGATAATGTTTTAGTTAATGGTTTCATAATATTTAATCCTTAATAAATTAATTTAATATTTTTTAATTCCATATTTTTAATGCAGCCTCTGCGTATTCCATAGCAGTCCTAGCAGCTTGCTCATGACTCATTGGCTTACTTTGAGCTATTACACCAGCTAGAGACACAGCATACAGAATAAGCTTTACGTCATGCAATTCATTATTTTTAATTGATTCTTGATATTCAATAGGTGTACATGTGTGTACTTCAGCTGGATTAATTTCACCGCATCGCTCACACTTATTCCACTTTGGATCATTTGGGTTTTTTCTAGGTCTTGCCATTATCCTAATCCTAGTTCGTGATTCTTTTCCTGAATAATCTCTTGCAAGAATTGTAAGTTCATCAAGAGGCTTCTGTTTTCTATTTCTAGTCTTTCTATGCGTTCAATAAGCTGGTCGGATGTAAATTCGCCATCTTCTTTTTGTCTCTCCATATCTTAGTTTTCTCCTTTGAAGGCATCCTAAACTTCTTCTTATCCTTACCTTGTCCCCAACGATAAACAATGAATAGATCTCGTCCACGAATATCTGGAAGATAATCCGATATATGCACCAAACCATGAGACTTAAACGTCCTCATCATCATCTCTACAGTCTTATAGTGCAATCCAGATACTTCAACAAGATCAGCTATCGTCGCATCATCGTCAATTAGTCTTTTAATAACTACAGCGTAACAAGTTTGATTAACTCTCATCTTTTACAAATATTCCGTCTGAGTTCATGTGGCCTTTGCGATCTTTAATCTCACCGTAAGCATGAAATAAGCAATTAGTCAGATCGAGATTTTCAATAGCAGCAACATTAATAAGACATACAAGCACATCGCCAAGTCCATCAATAATTCCGTCTTTGTCTCTTGCGGCAATTGCGTCACGAAGTTCATCCATTTCTTCATACGCTTTCCTCAGTTGAGCTTCACTCGTTGAGTTCTGAATAATCCCTCTAGCCTCAGACCAGCGGATTACGTCCATTTCTGCGATATTCCAAGTTGTCACTGTTCCCTCGCTTTCATCATTGCATCTGCTACTTCATACGCACTTTTTGCTGCGATATCACGTTGGCTCTCACTAATTGGCAAACATAACCAATGCGCCATAGCTTTAGCCGCAAAATAATCTCGTAAGTCCATGCCATCGTTATCGTCAAACACATTTACTGATTTAAGTGGAAACGCTTTCACTTACATATCCTTTTCTTAGCGTCTTTCATATTTGTTTGCATTAGCCATGAGGCACATTGACCGTCCGTAGGATTAGTCTTATATGCTCTTATGCCATCCTGATAGCCTCTCCAATATGCTGTCCTTACACGGCTTACGAATGTCTCAGAAGCCATCCAGATAACGAGCATTATGGAAACCGTGTAAAGAATTACTTTCACAGCATAGCCTTAATGTCTTTAATCGACATCTCAAATACCTCATGAATACGAATAATAATATCCGCTGACATTTGGCATTTACCGTTACGAATACGGCTAATGATTGGTGGTGCTACTTCCAGCTTACGCGAGATTTCAGCATCGTTCTTAACACCATAAGTTTCTTTAATATGGTCTAGCAATTTCATTTACTACTCCTATAAAAAAAGGCAGGGGACAATCTTATGACTATCACCCTGCTAAAAGGGCTGGCTGCCCTGCGAGAGACGGGTGGGAGTCCGTTTAAAACCTGCACTGACCTGAACAGGTGGACTCCCGTAGAATTAATAACAATTCGTAGTGCAATTAGCTCCATAACAACAAGTTGTGCAAGTCACAGTGCGACCATTAACAAAATATGTATGATACGTGCAACTTGCGTATGCTAGTGAAGCTGATGTAATAGCCCAGATAGCGATCAGATATTTCATATTAATCTCCTAGAATGGTATATCGTCGTTAGGTTGATCTTCAACTTTAGGTTTAGCGTGTGGATTTTCTTTAGCTTTTGGTCTAATTGAAAGGCTAAAAAACTTTGAGCCATCTTTTTTTGACTCTTTAAGCCATCCTGATAGCCAGAAATCTTTACCTCCTACATTTAAGCTTCCACTATAGTCAGGATGGTCATCTTCTTTTTTATTTTTATTACGATACAGAGTGCCACGATTAGTATTGTCGTATTCCATTATTTACCCTTAAACAAATGCCATGCTGCGAAAAAACCAGTAATTAAGCCCATAATCATTCCAATGGCTAAACCTGTGATTAATAGTATTTCGTTCATTTCACCGATGCCTTTTTCAATGCGCTACGTTGCAATGCGCTACGTTGCTTAGAGTCAAACCTAGACCACAGTGCTGTTTTCCAGTCTGCATCTAGTTCCTGAGTATTAATATATTCAACTGCACCATCTACGTCACCCTTCTGAATTAACATCCTAGCTTCTACTGCAATTCCTTCAATTTCATCCTGATCTTGCTTACTCATATTGTCAAAAACATCACGCGTAATGGATTTAGCAGATTTAGGATTATCTTCGCCAGTTATAGGCTCTATTGCATCATGCTCGACGATTTCAAGCGCATTAACGTACAGATAGCGTCGTAGATATGTCTGTGTAGCTCCAAGATTCTGTACAGGCTGATTATCTTTCATGTTGGCTTCAGCCATCGGGCTAGTAAATGCAATAGCCCCACCAGTGTCAGTATCAATGATACGTAGCACAGCGTTATCCGCAGTAAAGCTGACAGTAGAGCAGAGTCCGAGTTCATGGAATATCTGGTTAATCGTAGGCAAAAAATCGCCGAGTTCAAAATAATAATAATTATTAAACTTATTGTGTCCAGACTTCTTTAATTGCGTTGATTGAAGCTTGATTCGTGCCGTTTGTAGTTTCTGGTAAACCTGCCATTGTTGTTCTTCATGTTCTGCTTGTTGGCGATAGTCAGTCATATTTAGCCTTTGAATTTTTTATACTGCACAATATTGTCAGGTTGTGTTTTCTTAACAGTAGATACCTGTTGATTCTTCTTTTGCTCTTTAAGAATCTTTGCAAAAGTCTTTCGTATGTCCGTCTTATGGCTTGGAACATAATCTGGCTTATATAAAATAGATTTAAGGTCTTTCATATTGAACACGCAATAATGTATAGAACAACCATTATTACACCGCAAATTAAAGGATGTCTACCAAACCAGTCATTAGTATTAAGCAAAGTTTTCATTGGATTCGATGATATTAGCGAGTTCGTGAATGTCTCTCGGTGGGATCATGAGAGCTTCGTAAGCAATTGTTAGGATTTCTTCTTCTTCAGGAGTTTTATTTTCCTTGTCCTCAAGATTATTTGCAAGCAATCTTATAGTGTACACAAGTTCAGCTATTTCCCAGTTGTGCATATTAGTTTTCATATTGTTCACCTGTAGCTTTAGTAATAGCGTATTGCAGCTGTTCAACAACTTTTTTCGGCAAATCAAGCGAGTGCAATTCCGCTTGTTTACAAGCCTCAACCAACTCAGAATTCACCTCATGCAAGCGGCGTAGTTCAAAAGCTGCTTCGTTCGCACCCATTTCGTCCAAGTCATCAGCCAGCCGCAGGGCTTCGGGTTGATTAGTAGTCATGACGATTCTCCCATTGCATAGTTTTCATATCTTGATGGTAGTTCCAAATATCTTCAGCAGTAGGCTCGTCATTAACGTACTTTGAATGCTTTGATTCGTATGCAATCATTCCCGCAATGAACCTTGACAGATGGCTAGACAATGCTTCAGGATTGTGGCGATGGGTAGCCCAAACATTAAAGAACTCAATCATGTTTTCGCGCAAGTCACCTTCTGTCATTTGCTCTACAAAATCATCAGAGTTTTTATTCAGGATCATTTGTAAGCACTCTTGCTCAAATTCGTGGCGTTTCATATTGATCTCCTAGTTAATGCCGCGCATTGCGGTAAAGACATAGTAATCTAAAACAACGATTAATCAAACAAAACTTTTCTATTAACTTTAGTCAACCAATAGGTAAAATGTATATCCCAAAAAAAGGAAGTCGCCGTTACGATTTATATCAAATTGTTAATAAATCTCGTGGCATAACGACTCAGAAAATCATTGAGAAACATGGTCTTTTAGGGCTACCTGCTCATTACGAAATGACTAGTGAACTAAATACCTTAGTCAAGTTAGGCGCTATAAAGGTCTTAGACAATATATACTTCCCTATCACACAGAACGAGCCATATCTAAAGGATGATGATTTGGTTCCGTCTAGGGAAGCCAGAGAATTTAAGCCATTAAAGACATTTTTACCTAAAGAATCGCCAAGAGGTCAGACAATTGAAACCAGAAGTTTCCAATACTGCAACAGTAGAATTAAAGTCCAAAATCCAAACAACATATAATTTTTCTAAAAAAGTCTGTCCTAGCTGCAAAGTAACTAGGTCAGCAATTCAATTTAAAAATTCTGAGCTTTGTAGGATTTGCACATTGCGCGGAAACAAGGTATAGTTTTCTCAAAGGCTAGGTTAGCTACCGAAAAGACGATTCGTTACCGTCCTGCCTTGATTCTCCTGTAACGATAGCCAAGAACGTGAGGCATATATGCACTACTACCAGCACCATATCGGTGATTTCATTAAGGCTACTTCACGCCTAACAGACGCTCAGGCGATGGCTTACTTACGTCTGCTCTGGATGTATTACGACTCAGAAAAGCCACTTCCTAATGATATTGATGTTTTATCAATGCAAGTTGGTTTGCCAATTGATGAACTACAAGTCTTACTAAGAGCTTACTTTCGGCTGGAAGATGGCGTTTGGAAACAAACTCGATGTGATGCAGAAATAGCAGAATATCGTAGTTTTATTGATAAGAAATCTCAAGCTGGTAAAGCATCTGCTGAACATCGGAAGAACAAACGAACAACAGATGATGAACAGGTGTTCAACGAGTGTTCAACAGACGTTCAACTAACCAATAACCATAAACCAATAACCAATAACCATATATCTAACGATAGGTTTGATGAGTTTTATAAAGTTTATCCAAAGAAAGTAGCAAAAGAACAAGCAATTAAGGCTTGGAAAAAGATCAAGCCTAACGATGAACTTTTTGACAAGATTATTAAATCAATTAAATCTCAAGGTCTAGCTGATAGGGATAAACAATTTGTTCCTAATCCTGCGACATGGCTTAATGGAAAACGATGGGAAGATGAGGTTTCCGTAAAACAATATGACTTTGATCCAATGTTACGGAGAGCAAAATGATTGATGACTTTCTTTCTCGTTTACAGAAAGTTCATGGACGCAATGGTCGCTGGACTGCCTGTTGTCCTGCTCATGGCGATAAGTCACCATCTCTTGCGGTTAGAGAACTTGATGACGGTCGCATTCTCGTCAAGTGCTTTGCTGGATGTTCTGCTGAAGAAATAGTCGAATCCATAGGGATGAGGTTGACTGATCTTTTCCCACCGGAAGAAACTTCGTTAGGCTATCGTGTAAAACCTGCCAAATCCGAGCGTAAACCTTTCTATCCATCCGACCTATTGAAAATAACGCGATTTGAGGCGTTAGTAGTGGCGATGGTAGCTAGAGATATAACTCGCGGAAAAAATGTCTCAGAAAGCGATTTAGAGCGTTTAAACGTTGCTTTTGACCGTATATGTGCAGTAGTTGGAGAGATCGATGAAAAATATACTTGAATTACGTACAGAATCTCTTGATGAATTTATAAAACAGCAACGCATATCTTCGCGCAATATTGACGTAGATAAATATCTGCATTTCAACGATGTAACGACTCAGGTTAAGGATGCAACCGAGTGGCTTTCCGAAATGGAAGAAAGCTACATCAATCCTAGTGTTACTAAAGATGCAACAATGCCTTGGGCTAATACTCATAACGATTTTCGTTATCGTATGGGTGAGGTAACGGTTTACGCTGGAACTAATGGCGGTGGTAAGTCTCTTATTACCGGCATGATAGCTATGGGATTAGTTCGTCAGAACGCCAAGGTTTGCATTGCGTCGTTTGAGATGAAGCCTGAAAAAACGCTATGGAGGATGGTCAGGCAATTCAGCGGTGAGTTTATTGATGATCCATTGGCTCCAGATCGTAACTTGTATATTTCTCAGCTTATCGGACGTTTTAGGAAGTTTATTGGTGGAAAGTTATATCTTTACGACCAACAGGGTACTACTAGTCCAAGCAAGGTTATAGCAATGGCTAGATACTGTGCTGTTGAGCTTGGAATTACGCATATCTTTATCGACTCGCTGATGAAGTGCGTAGAGAAAGAGGATGACTATAACGAACAAAAGCGGTTTGTAGATGAGCTGTGTTCATTGGCTAGGGATCACAATGTACACATACATCTTGTTCACCATATTCGCAAGCAGGAGACAGACGAGAAGCAGCCGAATAAGAATGACTTAAAAGGTTCTGGATCTATCGCGGATCAGGTGGATAATGTGTTCTTGATCTGGCGCAATAAGAAGAAAGAGAACATGATTAAGAACGGTGAGACAGGCTTAGATGATATTGCTGATACTTACCTGATGTGTGAAAAGCAGAGGAATGGCGACGCTTCTGAATGGTACAAGCTTTGGTATCACGGAGGCAGTCAGCAGTTCGTAGAGAAACTAGGAGGAATGCCAATTGACTTCGACAATAGAGGAAGATTTGCGGCATAAATGTGAGGTAAGACAAGTTTTAAAGTGGCGTGTTGAATCTCGTAGTAAAGCGGTGGAATATTTAGCTTTAGTCCGCAAAAAACGCGGTGATTCTAAGGCTAATTTGCTGGAAAAAGACTGTAAGGATCAATGGGCTAAAGGATCAAAAGGAGAGCCGGGAGTCTGGATAGAATGATGGTATGCCTAGCCAGAAAGAGTTATTTAGACGCAATATGCGAGTTCTATCTGAGGATGAGATAGAGGCTCTAGGCGTTAAATACTTAGGCAATTATTACTACTATTATCCTGATGTTGTTAAAAAGTTAATTAAGGCAATAGAACGCAAATTAAGAGGATTAGATGACAAGAGATGACATTATCCGCATGGCGCGGGAGGCTGGCTGGCAATACGCAGACGGTGACGATGGTTACAACCCGCTTTGGCGATTTGCCGATCTAGTCGCAGCAGCAGAGCGCGAGGAATGCGCGAAGGTGGTCGATGAGGAAATGGCTGACTATCGCTACGGAACGCCGCCGAACATTGCTTTGAACAACGCCGCCGCCGCTATTCGCGCAAGGGGGCAGAATGTTTAGAGCAGCCAGAGCAGACGAGAACCAAAAGACCATTGTAGAGCACCTTAGAAAGCACCATATGGAGGTTCAGCATCTACATTCGGTAGGCAAAGGTTGTCCTGATCTATTGGTAGGCTACAAAGGAGTTAATGTATTACTTGAGGTTAAGCGAGATAAGACTAAGAAACTAACTCCAGATCAGGTTATCTGGCATCACAACTGGCGAGGACAAGTTGCAACTGTAGCAACATCTGAGGAAGCCTATAACGCTGTGATGGAACAGATGAAAAAATTCAGAATATGAAAACAATAGACCCTAATGAAGCTGTTGACTTTTTGATAAAAAATGCAGCCGCATATGCTCAAGCCAAAGCAGATGTTGTTTATCTAACTGAACATAGAAAGACAGTTAAGGCTATTGGGTTTAAGAATTCATTAAAAAATACAATGGCTGAGAAAGAGGCAGATGCGTATAGTTGTGCTGAATACATTCAATGCGTTGAAGGGCTAAAGGAAGCTGTAGAGGAGGCTGAAAGGCTTCGTTGGATGTTGGTAGCGGCTCAGGCAAGGATTGATGTATTTAGGACGTTAGAAGCTTCTAATCGGAATATAGACAGGAATACACAATGAACGAAATAGACGATTCAAATCTGGCTGAATGTGAGTATTGTGGCTTTGTTGATGATTGGGACGAAATCCCTACGGCTAATGATCCTTGGTGTTCTGACGGTACAGTAACGGTATGTCCTAAGTGCAATGAAGGTGAATCGTTTAGAGATTATGAGGTCAAGGATGAGCTTGTGGCGAAAACGGATGATTGATGATTTACAGAAACAAGAAGCTCTTAGAGTTAGTCCGAAACTTCCCATGTCAACACTGCGGAATACAGGACGGAACAATAGTAGCGGCACACTCAAACCAGTTGCGAGATGGGAAAGGAAAGGGTATAAAGGCTAGTGATTATCGTATTGCTAGCCTTTGTTTTACCTGCCATTCCGAACTAGATCAAGGTAAGAATTGGTCTAAGCAGGAACGAGTAGAAATGTGGGAAGAAGCTCACCGCAAGACGATAGGATTACTTTTTGACAATAACCATTTAGAGGTTAAATCATGAAAAAAACTATGGCAGCTAAAAAAACGGCTAAGGTAATGAAAGAGTTTGGCGCTGGCAAGTTGCATTCTGGCAGCAAGAAAGGCCCAGTTGTAACTAATCCTAAGCAAGCGATTGCGATTGCGCTTTCTGAAGCTGGCAAGTCAAAAATGAAAGCAAAGAAAAAATGAAGGCCGGTCTTTATGCCAATATTCACGCCAAGCGTAAGCGTATAGCTGAGGGTTCTGGTGAGAAGATGCGGAAGCCTGGTACTAAGGGCGCTCCGACTAAAGATGCGTTTAAGGAAGCCGCTAAGACTGCTAAGCCGAGGAAGAAATGATTTGTCATAAAGCAACTTACGATATTGTTTATAACCTAAAAAAGCGTGATTGGGCTTTTAAGAACGTAGGTTATGGCCCTGCTAATCCTGAATCTCCAGAGGATTTCTGGAAGAAACGAGCAGATGAGTGGGCTACTAGCGAAAACAATGCTAAGACAATGCGTTGTGGCAACTGTTCTGCATTTATCCAGACTCCTGAAATGATGGAATGTATCGTCAAAGGCATTCAGGGCGAAGAATCTGATGATGAGACATATGCTCCTGAAGTCGTTGATAGTGCAGATCTAGGTTATTGTGAGTTGTTTGAGTTTAAGTGTGCAGCGGATAGGACTTGTTCTGCGTGGCTAGTTGGCGGCCCGATAACTCAAAAGATGACTGATCGTCAGAAGGCTATGGTTTCTATGGCAAAGATAGAGGCTGAGGACGAATACGGAGATATGGAAGATGATTAAGCGCGGTAAAGAGGAGTTTGCTGGCTATAACAAGCCAAAGAAAACTCCGAGCCATCCGACAAAAAGCCATGCTGTTCTAGCCAAGGAAGGCGATCAGGTAAAGCTGATTAGATTCGGTCAGCAAGGCGTTTCTGGCTCTCCTGCTAGGCAAGGAGAGTCTGAAGCTGATAAAGCCCGTAGGAAGTCATTTAAAGCCCGTCATGCGGACAATATTGCTAAAGGAAAGATGAGTGCGGCTTACTGGGCAGATAAGGTTAAATGGTGATACCAGAAACGCTTAACCTTGGGTCAGGTAAAGACTGGCGCGAGGATTGTTTCAATGCAGATATATTGCAGCGCAGCAATCCAGATTGGATTGTGGACATCTCAAAAGTAAACTTTGGAGAGATTGTAGGCACAAGGTTCGGTAGTGTGCAAATAAAGCCTTGTATGTTCTCTAAGATCATTGCTAACGATGTATTGGAGCATATTCCAGACTTGGTTAAAGCAATGACTAACTGCAAGAATCTGCTAAAGCCGGGTGGAGAATTCCATATTCATGTGCCGTATGATTTGAGTTTAGGGGCGTGGCAGGATCCGACTCATGTCCGGGCATTTAATGAGAATAGTTTTCTGTATTACACGGATTGGCATTGGTACATAGGTTGGGAAGATCGTTTTCTACAGAAAGAAATGGCCTTCAATCTTTCTAAGCTAGGCCAGCAGATGATGGATGCTAATGTTCCTGATGAGGAAATAATCAGGACTCCAAGGGCAGTAGATTCGTTGAGGGTAATTCTGTGCAAGCAATCGTAATAGCTACGGTAAATAGTCCATCTGTTTATGTTCTTCTAGAGTCACTTAAACAATATGCCGGAGACATACCGATATACCTTAGCGGCAATAATCTGGGACTCTGGGCAAGAACCAAAGATTACGGAAACATCATATTCCGACCCAATACTGCTACCAATTTCGGGGATGCGTATAATGACATTATCGATTATGCGTTTACCAAACATGATTCATTGATTGTATGCAATGATGATGTGGTATTTACTCCTGATACCTATCAAAAGTTAAAGAAAGACTATGAGTTTCTGACAGTTGATAGAGAATATAAATTAGGATGGTTGGGAGCTAGATCGGATTACATACTTAGAGATCAGAATATACGGTTCCCAGTAGAGGGAGACAGGATAGCTGGTCTGAAATACTTAAGCGAAAACAATATCAAAGAAACAGACGTAATTGCTCCTATTTGCGCTATAGTAACAAAGGAAGCATGGAACGTAGCTAAATTTCCTAGCATTAATTGGTTTTCAGATAATATAATCTGTATGGACATGAGTAAGGCAGGATTTAAGCACTTTGTAAGTACAGCGTATGTACATCA
>JACCDW011103783.1_pt1 | contig 15241 bp, 10 predicted proteins | sample 7449781 | NCBI WGS metagenome assembly JACCDW01 (sample SAMN15323449, study PRJNA562643) | freshwater metagenome | isolation source: river surface water | place: USA:Blue River Watershed | collected 2017-08-18
CTCCAGCTCGAATACGGTGCTGAAATCGGTCGCGCGGTGGTGAATTTCAAAGGTCCTTTGATCTTTGTCGTGGTCGCCCGTTATCACGGTGGCGCTTATGTGGTCTTCTCGAAAACCCTGAACCCCAGCATGCGTGTGGCCGCTTTGGAAGCCACCTATGCTTCGGTCATTGGCGGCGCACCAGCAGCTGCCGTGGTCTTCCCACGTCAGGTTCTGAAGAACACCTTTGCTGATCCTCAGATCATTGAAGCGCAGGCTCGACTGAAAAAGGATGAGCTGACGAAATCCCAGTATGATGACATCTATCAAACGGTGCATCTGGAACATCAGGCCAAGGTCGCCCTGGAATTTGAAAAGATTCACACGGTCGAGCGCGCGCTGAAAGTTGGCTCCATTGATGATATTCTGCAGGCATCTCAGCTGCGGCCTTACATTAAAGAGCAGCTGGATGATGGAATCAAATCCTACCTGTCCCAGTCCCGTAATTGATCCAAGGGGTTAATTCCCGGCGGCTTCAGGCGTCAAGGCCTGAAGCCCTCCCCTAATCCAGCCAATTTACTGCCATAACCAGCCCTCAAGTTTCCGCCTAAAGTGCCGATCCGTCTTTCGATGGGGAACATCATCCTAAGCTTGCAGGGAACGCCTATGGCACAGAAAAAGACTATAAATTTCAATAACCTGCGATTCGAGATCGCCGAAGAAACCGAGGCTGTTGATTATACAGTGATCGGGGATATCGACGAGAATTTCAGGCACAAGGACGTTCCTCGCATCAGTCACGGCAAGATTCGCATTCACCTGAAGGATGTTGGAAACTTCAACTCCTGCGGTATTCGTGAATGGATTCAATTGATCACCGATCTGTCGAAGGTCGGTGCTCTTTCGTTCTATGAGTGCAGTGTTTCATCCATCGATCAAATCAATATGGTGCCGAACTCACTGGGTGGTGGAGTGGTGGAATCCTTCTTCGCCCCCTACTACTGCCAGTGCGGGCAGGAGCAAATCAAACTGATTAATGTTCGCGAGCACCTTAGTACCTTGAAGCAATTGATTGCGCCGACCTTCAAATGCGACTGCGGTCGCACATTGGAGTTCGATGCTTTGGAAGAGAGTTATTTTCAGTTCATCGTCGCACTGCCACGAGCGGGATAGCAAGGCAGACAAGGAAGGGGCGGGAGCATGGATGCTCTGGTCAAGACCGCGATCGAATCATTGGTGAAAAAAATTCTGCCTCTGCTGGAGCAGCAGCTGGCGGGAGTATTGCAGAAACCGGGTGATCGCCCAACACCTGAGTTGGCCTATCTCATCAGTGAAAGCCGTGAGTTGCTTGATCTAATGTCGAGCTGGACGTCCAAGCAAACCCAAGCCTCCTCGAAAAAAGCTGCCGTGGAACCCGCTGACGAGTTGAGTGACGATGAGGCCATGAAACTCATGGCTGCAGCAAGCGAAGAAGACGAAGCCGCTGCTTTGATGGCGGAAATGGACGATAGTCCCAAACCAAAAGCCAAGCCACCCGTTCAACAGAAGGACGAAGAACTCAGCGACGACGAAGCCGCAGCTCTTCTAGCGGAAATGGACGATAGTCCGAAGGCAAAAACCAAAGCCAAGGCTCCTACAAAACAAGAAGAAGAGCTTACCGACGACGAAGCCACAGCACTGATGGCGGAAATGGACGATAGTCCCAAGCCAAAAACCAAGGCTCCAGTTAAACAAAAAGAACTCAGCGACGACGAAGCCGCAGCTCTTCTAGCGGAAATGGACGATAGTCCTAAGCCAAAAGCCAAGGCTCCTGTCAAACAGAAAGAACTCAGCGACGACGAGGCCGCGGCACTTCTGGCCGAGATGGATGGCGAGTCTGCCGCTGATTCGAATGAAGAAGAACTCAGTGATGATGAAGCCGCGGCTCTCCTGGCTGAAATGGAAGCACCCACGAAAAAACCTTCTGTGAAAGCCGTGAATACCGCACCAGCCAAACCGATGGCGGATGATGAAGCCTCGCGCCTTCTCGCGGAAATGGACGACGACCCCGCACCAGCGCCTAAAGCTCCGCCTGCACGCGCCGCGGCGGCGACTGCAACGTCGGCCCACGCCGCTACAGATCACGATGATGACGACGACCTCAAGGAAATCGCTGAATGGGAACCCAACGATTTCCAATCCGATCCGTCGATGCTGAACGACTTCATCACCAATAGCGATGAACTCATGCAAACCGTGGATGACGCGATCCTGCGGCTTGAGCAGGATCCGACCAACAAAACTATAATCGAAGAAATATTCCGCGCCGCTCATACTCTCAAAGGCGGCTCCGGTATGTTCGGCTTCAAAGGGATCGAGCGCGTCATGCATCGCATGGAAAATCTTTTCGATCTGATTCGAAAGGACAAACTCGTTCCCACACCCGAAACCATCGATGTGGTCTTCCAGGGCATAGACCTCTTGCGTCGCCTCCTGCAGGCTGTGAAAGACGGCGGTCCTTGTGGAGTGGAAACAGCTCCTGTGGTACGTGCTCTAAGTTACGCCGCAAAAGGCAAAACCGCGCCCAAGGTCAGCACCCCGGTAGCCGCACCGGCTGCAGCTGTCCCCGTGTCTGCGCCCAAGGCCGAAACAGCAGTGGCCGCGCCGCCCGCACCCAAAGCGTCGGCACCTGCGGCCGCATCCGGTCATGACGACGATAAAAAAGACCCGAAAAATGCCAAGAAAACGGAGCAGTCCACTATCCGCGTGGACCTGGAACGCCTCGATGTCCTTGTGAATCTGGTCGGTGAACTCGTGATCGACCGCACCCGCTTCGCCAGCATCGAAGAGGACCTGCGCACCAACTTCCCTCAAATCAAATTGGGCAGCAGCTTCTCGGAAACCGTCCAGCTCTTCGGTCGCCATATGAACGAAATCCAGGACATCATCATGAAGGTCCGGATGGTTCCCATTGGCAACGCCTTTAATAAATTCACGCGCGTGATTCGCGATCTTTCCCGCTCTCTTAACAAAAAGATCGACCTGATCATTACCGGAGAAGCCGCAGAACTCGACAAAACCCTGGTTGAACAGATCGGCGATCCATTGATTCACCTGATTCGCAACTCCTGCGACCATGGCATCGAGCTCCCCGACGTTCGCAAAGCCGCTGGCAAGAACCCGACCGGAAAAATTTTCCTTTCCGCTCATCAGGAAGGCAATCAGATCGTCATTAAGATCGAAGATGATGGCAAAGGCATGGATCCTGCCGTCATTCGCCGTAAGGCCATCGAAAAAGGCCTGATCAGCGAGGAAACTCAGCTTTCCGATCGTGATTCCCTCAATCTAATCTTTGAGGCGGGCTTTTCCACCGCCGAGCAGGTGACCAACATCAGCGGTCGCGGCGTCGGCATGGATGTCGTAAAAAAGCAGATTATGAAGCTGAAAGGCATGCTGGAACTCGACAGTGCCCCAGGACGCGGCACGACGATCACCATTCGCCTGCCCTTGACACTGGCCATCGTTCAGAGCCTTTTGGTTCGCTCGCGCGGCGAAACCTTCGCCATACCTTTGAACTCGGTCATTGAATCCATTCGCATCTCACCTAAGGATATTCAGAGAGTTGGCGATGTCGAAGTTTATAAATTAAGGGAAACCGTTCTGCCCCTTATCCATCTGGATGAAGCCATGACTCTTGGCACCAAGGAAGGTAGCATCTCCGACCTTTTGAAGCGAAAGGCCACCCATAGGCGCAGTCGCGTGAAACATGATCGGCACTTTGTTGTGGTCGTGGGCCAGCCCGATCGCCCCACGGGTATCGTTGTGGATCAGCTGCTGAATCAGCAGGAAATGGTGATTAAGTCCATGGGTCCTTTGATGCGCAACATCCCCTGCGTGGCGGGTGGAGCCGTTCTCGGCCATGGAGAAGTCGTACTCGTACTTGATATCCCTGAACTGGAAGCAGCGAGCCGCGGACGCGGCCGCATGCAAGCTGCTTAAGGAGGTCCGCCATGAACATTCCAGGCCTTTCCCACGAATCGATGGATTCCGAACACAGTATGTTCGCTATTCGCGGCGACCTGGATGGTGGCAAGGATAATCAGGATTTTACAGCAGTCAAACAATTCATCGGGCTCCTCCTGGGTCGGGAAGAATTCTTACTGCCGATTGAAGTGACCAATGAAATTATTATGATGAATCAGCTGACCTTCGTCCCGCGAGCCCCTCGCTATATCGAGGGCGTAATCAACCTGCGTGGAACCATACTTCCCGCAATCAACCTCCGGAAAATGATGGGCCTTCCCAATGAAGAACCCACACTGCAGAGCCGCATTATCATCACTCACTACGAGGAAGTCACCGTTGGGCTGATCGTGGATGGGATCACCTACGTTATTTCATTGAGTGATGAGCAACTCCAGCAGCAGGCCTTGCCAGGACGCGGCAACGGCTCGGAGTTAATTTCCACCATCAGCAAGCGGGGCAATCAGGTCAACGGTGTCATCGACATCGCCAAGGTTCTCGCCGAGACAGGCATCGATTACCAAAGTCATGATACGGATGGTTTCGAACATGACTGAACCGGCGCGCCCCACGCGCCGGGCTCAACCGCACATGAGCACGCACCTCACGTCCTGACGTCCCCCGCGCTTCATCCACATTTGGTATGAACATTGCTCCCAAAATAAAAAGGCGTTCTCTCTTGAAGATCTCCGTCAAGCGGAAGTCGCCTGTCGAGTTCGCTTCATTTTCAAGGAAAGGGTGGGTTATGGAAGCCACGTTCATTACGCTCATGGGAGCTCTGGTCGCAACGGTGGTCATGGCATCACTGATGTATGCTCTGGTGTGGGAAGGCTTCGGTCATGGTGATGCGATCCGAGCCCTCGGCAGGGAAGCCAGCGATAAGCCCAGGCGATTCTTCAGCGCGGGTCTGATCCTTTATCTCAGCTCGGGCATTTGGCTGTCCGCAGTTTATTTTCTGGCCTTCCGATTCTTCAATTTTGATTCGGTGATTGTCGCGCTCTTTCTGGCAGCAGGAATGGGATTTGTGCAGGGATTTTTGTTCATGCATTTCTATGTGGCCGAGGTGGGGTTGCATCATCCTTTTGCTCAGTTCAGTGATCATTGGCTCCCTCTTCCCTTTGCCCATTGGCTTTGCCATCTCCTGTTTGGAGTTTCCATTGGCAGTATGCTGGCTTCCTATCTCATTCATGGCATGCCGGCATTTTTCATCGGTGTCGTGGTGAATCTTGCCTTTGCCGCTCTTGTTATCGGCTTCGCCCGGAAAACGCAAATCATGGCGGCACTGCGCAGTCGAGCGCATTGAATGCGGACAAGCCATCACGGAAAACGCAAATGGCACGATGAGTGCACATGCGCTTCTGACGATTGTTTCGCTTTTTGGAGGAAATTCATTATGAAAAAAAGCTCACTGTCGATTCTCCTGGCCACCAGCTGTCTTGCCTTCGCGCCTCATGCTTTCAGCCAGACTGAAACTGGGTCCACGTATAAGACCGCTCCTTCGCTTCTTGGAGGCCCCATTGCTTTAGGGGTCAGTCTTACCTCTGCCGATCTGGACTTGACTGATGACAACGTCTTCGCTTTTGGAGTCTTTGGCGATTTTTTCACTGCACAAAATTTTTCCGCAGGGCTTTCGTTGGACTACTGGTCGGATGAGTTTGATTCTTCAGTTGTTCAACGCGTTGATATCGAAAACCTCATTATCGGAGCCAACGCGAAGTTTCACTTCACCAGTCTCATGGCAGGACTGAAACCTTATGCCCTGGTTGGCCTCGCGGCGCATCGTTTTCAGGTGAGCACGGCCCAACGTGATCTCGGCGCTGATTCCACCGAAGTGCTTTCTGAATATGACAGGGATTTGCAGGACGTGGAAGGTGAACTGGGTGCAGATTTTGGTGCTGGTCTGAGTTACAATGTTCAGACCGCTATGAACGTCGTTGGTGAGCTACGTTATCGCCGCATTTTGGATCGCGCGATGGATGATCTGGATCAGATGAATTACTCGCTCGCCCTCACCTACATGATGTGATGTTTTGGTAACACCAGCCATGAACTGTAAGGATGGAGCCTATCAATGAATTTTCCTACAGTAGTGCCCAACAGCCATAATGAACCTCGATTCCAGGCAGCTGTTGATCCGAATCCACCTCGGCATCAACCGCCTTCACCACCTCCACCGTCCAGGCAGCCAGCACCTCAACCGGGTTCGCCTCCGGGTGACATACCGCCGCTGGTACCTGCTCCACCCGAGGCGCCTGAACCCTTTCCACATCCCCACCCGATTCCCGACACGACCATACCGGAACCTGCGCCGCCAACAATCATCTGAAGCGCACTCAGGGGATGGCGCGCCTCGCCCGACGCGGCGCTCTCCCTTGGCTTGACCTTGCGTCCCGCAACAAATAAGCCAAGAAGGCTTATGAAGCATGCTTCAAGGAACAGCTGCTTTCGGATGTAGGCAAGCGTGGAATACTATGTCAAAATACTCGTGATGCATAGTTGGGGATTATATTCAAGGCTGGGGATGGGATGACGAGGCTTAACCCGTCAGGATTTCACACTAGTCAAACTATTCAGACGCTTGCTGCCCGGCCGGGACGAGTTTCTCTTGCCCATCGAAGGCACAAATGAAATTATGCTGAGGAACCAGATGACCTTCGTCCCGCGGGCGCAGCGCTTTACAGAGGGCGTAATCGAATTGCGGGACGCTATCCTCAGCGCGCAATCAATAGCCGCACGATGATGGGTTGCCCCAAGGTTCACGCGGAAACCGGGATTGATAATCAGGCACATGATGAATTTGACAATCAATAAGAGTTGGCTCTTTTTTACATTGGCTCTTCTGCCCTTTGCTCCGCATTTTCTTGCGGCTGCCGAGAAGCCGCAAAATCGCCAGGCTGAATATACTTTGCAGATTCCGATCAAGGACGCTGCCCTGGTTCGTGATGGGATCATCGGCGAACCATTAGGAAAACCCACTCGCGGAAAAATAGGCATGAATGAGGTAACCGTGACCGCGCCTGGTTACGGTGTCCGCCGCCTGCGCTTCTGGCTGAAAGCGGGCGAGAAGGCCACGATTGAAGCCAATCTCGCCAAGATACACGATCCCATTGAGCCCGAATGGAAGTCATTGGATAAGGTCCTGCCCATCGCGAAGCTCAGCAAAATGCCAAGCATCTGCACCTGGTACCAGGAAAAAACCAATGACAATGCGGTCTGCCGTCGTAAGTCTTTTTTGGAGGACGTTGCCTTTTCGGAGCCGACCCCTTATGCCGTCGATGATATGCGGGCCCTGGCCAGCAGCAAGAAGTTGACAGCTTTTCGCGAGTTGGTGAATCGCAGCATCGAGATCGATGGGCGATTGGAAGCTCAGGTCGAGGAGCTCTTCCGACTTTTTCCCGCGAACAGTTCCGTGTTTCAATTGAATGCCGCCATCGCCTTGCAGCGGGGCGATTGTCCTCGCGTGCACACGATATTCGTGGATGCCCAGCAGGTCCTGCCGAATACTTATCCTCTGCTGCTTTATAAGGCTCTCTGCTTTGAGATCCAAGGCCAGACAGAAGCGGCTTCGATGCTTTTGCAGGAAACGATCAAAAGCAACAAGACTCCGGCTCCGTATTTGGGCTATCACCTTGGCCGCATGCAGCTGCGCAAGACTCCGGACGCGGCTTTGAATCTTGCCAATATCTGTCTCAAGAGTTTCCGCTTTGATCTTTCCTGCCAGGAGCTTGGGCTGATGAGTGCGCGTCTTGCTCAGAAAGTCTACAAGGTGCAGCGCTTCAATCTTGAGGAAGGAACCTTCAAGATCTTCCGCAATCTGGAAGAGGGCTTGCCGAAAGGGCTGGCTGAGGCCTTGTTTTTTAGTGTGGTTCCTCTAATCAACAGCTATCCGCATAGTCTTGAGTTTTATCTATTCCTTGCTTGGATCGACTCCGTGCAGAAGGTCCCCGGTGGGCTGGATTATTATGCACGCAAGATGCAGGTCGGAGGCATACTGGCTTCCAATGGTCTCGATTCAGCGATCGAAACCCTGGAAAAGCAGAATCTTTCGTATCTGCTCCCGGCCGTTTATCGGGCCCGGTTAAGAAGCGATCCCCAGGATCCCAACCTTTGGCTGCGTTTGATCCGGGCCTATTCCAAGGCTGGACAGTGCCCCGAGGTGATCGAGACCATTCAGGAAGGGGCTGGCATTCTTCCCCGTTATAATACTCAACTCCTGCAAATGCAGGCGAGCTGCTATGTGGAAATGAATCGCCTGGATGATGCGTTGGACGCTTATCTTAAGGTGCTGACTGCGCAACCCAAAGTTTGGTCCACGTACTATAATCTTGCTTCGACCTATGATCGTTTGAAAAAACGCAAAGAGGCTTTGGAGAACTACAAATCCGCGCTGCAGTACAATCCGCCGGCAGAGGTTCGGGACAGTATCAATGCCAGGATTCTGGAGCTGCAGCAGCCTGCGGCCCCGAGCAAATCCAAAGAGAAAAAGCTTTAAGGGATTCAGGGCTGAGGGTTTGACGACTCATGGCCGTCGTACTTGAAGGTGCCATGCATTTTGATGGGAATGACATCATCGCTATCTTCATCCTCATCCAGTAGACCCACCTGTTCCGCTTCTGCGAGCCAATGCGCGCGGTCCGGCAGCTCAATACCCAGTGCCGTTGCGTAGCCGAGCGACTCCACACCCAGGAAGGCCAGCTCGCTGGAATCCGGCATGGATCGGGCAATAGCATAGTTCCGCTCAAGTCCGTGGCGATCAAAGGCGCGACAGTAAGTAAGAAGCAGGCCATAGGCCACGTTCTCATCTTCACCATCGGCCAGACGTGCAGCATGCTGCAAGGATCTTTGGAAGGGCATTCGATAAAAGAGCGAGTTGGTGACCAGGCGATACTCATGATTGCGGCGGGGAAACTCGTCGATCACCTGTTCAATAATCGATTCGTCCTGCAAACGAACCAAGGCCTCTTCGGCGAATTCATTCAGTTCCGCCAGATCACTTTTCACCAGTGTCTGCAGTATCAAAGGACCGGCCTCCCGGCAGCCGCGCATGGAAAGGATCATGCAGGCCAGGGCTTTCAACCAGGGATTCGAATCGTCGGTCAGAATATTTTTCAGTTCCGCTGTCTGCGGGTAGGGCCGTCGTGCGACTTCACGCGCCAGGGCCTTCACCGTTTCCTTGATTCGCCTTGGGAACATGGGGTACTTCGTCAGCGCAACGGACATACTCCGCAGTTTATCCCAAAGGCTATCGGACGAGGCGCGATAGAAACCGATCGCCTCTTTGATCAATTCGTGTTCAATTCGGGTCAAATCCGGCAATCTCAGGAGCGACTTTTCAATAGGCAGGAGCAGGCTGGGAGGATGCAGCAGAATAAGATCCAGGGCCATTTTATGCCGGTCGGCTTCCATGGATCGAGCCATTTCCAAGCAGGGTTCCAGAGTCGCGTCGTTCAGAGCCAGATGCTCCAAATCCCGCCGTTGCCAGCCGGAGCTCGCAAGGCCACGCTCACCGAGACGGGTTATCACACCCAGTGTCAATTCAGCGTCCTGTATCGATGACTCTCCAATGGTTTCAGCTGCAGCGCGACGGACCAGGAGGTTGTCATCACCCAGGAGTCCCGTCAGCCACTTCAGCTGAAAATTCGAAAACGCGCTCATTTTTTGGCTCACTTCTTCAACATCTGCCGAATCAAGTCGGGCCTTATCTGGTCATAGGCTGAAAGGAAGGTATTGTAAAGTAAATCTGCAATACCATGATGACTTTACACCCATCCAGAGTGGGCGCAGAAAGATTAGGAAAGCCGCATTTTTTTCGATATTTGGTGGAGCCTCTTCTGCGGTGCCGTCCTTAGCTCCAGCAGCACTCACCCACGCTATCACATTTTCTCGTCGTGAGGGTAGAGTCTGTATGGAGCCGTGAGGAGAACACGGCGTGAGGCAAAACCAAGGAACGAGAGCCTTCGGCTTCATATGCCATTTGTAATAATAAAAATTACCGAGGTGTGAATTCAAGACGGTCCCATGCGCTCACAACTTCCAGTCTTTGGCTCTTTCAAGTCAGCAAGAGGCCAATCGCAGTAACTTCCTTGGTGTGAATACCTCAATACGAATCCTACTTTTCGATACAAATTTACAACAGTCTATTCTGAAAGAATAATCCTGCACAATAAAGCCTCAAATCATGAAGAAATGCGCTTGAGATTGATAGCTCCAGACCGAAAGCATCTGTATAGGAGGGATCCATGACTCAATACCTACTGGTGTTATGCATACTTTTCAGCAGTATGCTCAAAGCCGCTCCTATTGAGCTGAGCAAGGATTTTGCAGGCAAACAGTTTGGTCATGATCTAAGCCTCTATCTCGATACCACGGGGGCAATGACGGTAGAAAGCGTTTGGGAGCAGAAGTTTCAGCCATCCAATAAAGAAACACCCAATTTTGGTTTCACCAAAGACATACTTTGGGTTGCCTTTGAACTTTCCAATGATTCGCCGCGTGAACGTTCCATCCTCATTGAATACCGCTACGCTTCGGCAGATTTTGTCGAACTATTCCAAAAAAATCAGGGCACTTTTACATCGATCAAGATGGGCGATAAAATCCCCTATGCTTCTCGGTCATTTAAAAGTCGCTATCCCGTTTTTGAAATCTCTGTCCCTCCTGGCCTACATCGATATTTGTTAAGGGTCGAAACCGAAGGCACAACCATCGCCCCGCTTTTTTTCTGGGATCAGACGGCCTTTCAACCCTATGTATTGAAAGATGGCATAACCCTCGGAATATTGTTTGGCATACTTTTCGCGATGCTGGCCTACAACGGATTCCTTTTCTTCTCATTCAGATCAAAGCTCTATCTTTTCTACATCGCTTACATGTGCTTTTTCACAATGCATGCCCTCTCGGCCCAAGGGCTGTCTTATATCATCATTGGTTCGGATTCCTACGATCACTGGTGGTCGAACCAAGGCTTTCTAATTTTTGCTGAGTTGGCGTCAATTTTCATGGCCCTATTCAGTATAAATTTCTTAAACCTTAAGATTCGCAACCCTATCATCTACAAGCTTTGTCTTGTTCATAGATCCATCGCGATCCTTGACATTATCAATATCCAATATCACAGTTACGAGCTAGGAGCCAAAATAGCAAACCTTAATGTCGGATTCGTGGCGATTCTCATGATCACTGCTGGCTGTATTAGCAGCTATAAGCGCTACAGACCCGCGTATTTTTATACGTTGGCTTGGAGCTTTTATCTGCTCGGGTCGGTAATCATGGTCCTGAAATATCAGGGCGCTCTCCCACTCAACACATTTACCGAATATGGCAACCTTTTTGGTGCATGTACCGAGGCTATCTTGATTTCGATTGCTCTCGGGGACAGAGTCAATCACTATCGCAATAAAGCTGAAGCTGAAATACGCAAACTCAACAGCGACCTCAAACAGCATATAGAGCATGTGGAAGAATTGGTCGAGGACAAGACGCGTGACATCCGTTCGATTTTGAGAAACATTCATCAGGGCATATTCATGATTGAGAGCGATGGGCGCATACATGCCGAGTATTCCGACTATTTGTGTAACATCCTTGGCGAAAAGCCAAATCAACAGGAACACGCGTTTAATGTTCTTTTCCGGCACGCGCTAGTGGACTCAGACACCCGAAACATGAATTTCAACATCATCGACACGTCCTTGAATGCTGATATCTTCAACTTTGAGGCCAACCAAATTCATCTACTCCGCGAAATGCAATTGAAAATGCAAGCGGGTACACGTGACATCGAAATGGAATGGGTACCGATCCTGGCCAGCGAAAATCACGTGAGCAAGTTACTGGTCAGTGTGCGGGATGTGACTGAGATCAAGAAGTTGACTCGGGAATCTCAGGAACATCGACATACCCTGGATCTGATTGAACGCATTATCAGCTTCCCAGCAGCTAAATTCGACTCGTTCTTTGAAAGCTCCAAGGACCTTTTGTCTTCATCCCAGACTCTATTGGAAGCAGCAGAAATCGATTCGGAAAGAACGCGACATCTTGCACGCAATCTTCATACCTTGAAAGGTTTGACGCGAGCCTACGGATTCAAAGAAATCTCTTCAAAAATTCATGAAATGGAGCAAATGCTTCACGACAAAGTGAAAAGTCAGACACCTATCAGCTTGCCAACGTCGCCTTTAACTGTGGCGTTTGAAGCTATAGAAGAGGGCTTCCAGGAGCTCTTCTTCATCAACTACACTCGACTAGGTCGGGAGTATGCGAAGCAGGAGCACAAGCCTGCCGAGATTCGCTCGCTTATCGCTTCAATCAACTCTCTCGTTTCAGCCATCGAACGGGGTGCCCCACAGGCTGGGTTGAATCAGCTTCGCGAGACTTTGGTTCATGATCTTTTCTTTAACCTTGACTATCTCTTGCAGGATCTCAAGGAAAGTCTCGACAAATCCATAACCCGCCTTGGCATCAGGCGGCCGGAGATCAAGATTCAAGGCGACGATTTTCACTTTTATCCCAGTCATCATCACCTGATCAAGTCCGTCTTCATGCATCTCATTACCAATTCGATGACCCACGCTTTTGATGCCAACATTGATGGCTTGATTCAAATAAAAATCTCTCTGAAAGGCAGGAACCTGCAGATCGTGTATGAGGACAATGGTAAAGGCATAAACATGAAGAAGATCCGCCAGCTGGCGACCACGCATTTATCCGATATCGCTCAACGCACGGACACAGAAATCGCCCAGCTGATCTTTGACAGCGGTTTTACGACTCGCGATCATGTCGATGAATTCGCAGGTCGGGGGGTCGGCATGGACGTTGTTCGTACGTCTCTTATGGAAGTCGGGGGAACTATCCAGGTCGTCCTTGATAACGGTCTTCAGGAAAAACATAGTGTCGGCTTCAGCCCACTCAGCTTCAAAATTACTATTCCATCGGAGTTGTTTTTAGGCATGCATGAAGGCACGCAGAAGGTGGCTTGAAAATGGAGCAAAGCAAAAGTTGTGTTCTTCATTTTGGGCTAAAAGTTACAATCGATCATACGCTATCCAGGAGCATTCTTTCTCGTGAACCAGACAGTCAGCGGAAAAACAACAAGAGCAACGGCAGCAGACCCAAAAACTATTCCATCCGCAATAAACGTTTGATTATCAGCAAACAGACCGACCATGTTAGCCTGAAAGTGCACAAGAATCGCCGCAGCAAGCCCGCTTCTTATGAAAGCCAGGCCTGCGAATACACCGATGGTGAACGTCGGTGCCATACGGAAAAAGCCGATCTCAGGCATGCCGACAAATGTGGGGACGATGGCATGCTGCAATGCGAAGAGCAGGCCAACTGTGATCTGATCGTTTCCGGGAGGAAAGTCATCGATGATGCCTCGATAGAAATCCCACCATTAATCAAGCGGGGGTTCTGTTGTTACAATTCCCAGACGCCGCCTTTTACCATCCAAGGTACTCCTTGCAAGTCCGATGGCTTTGCAGAGATCCTTGATGCTGCTATACCGTTTCAATAAACGAGACAAAAGATTTCTCTCCAGTGATTCCAGAAACGCTTCGTAGTCGCCAGGCGGCGTCAAATACTCATCAACCATGGTCTGAAATTCCAGCTTTTCCGTCACCACCTCACCTTGTGGCGCGAGCATAGTGCGATGGACAGGGAGATCAGTGCTGCGGATGATGCCATCTCCCAGCTGAGCGTTAAGGGCCAGCATATTGAGAACACCAAAAAGCTGCCTGATATTGCCTTGCCAGTAGAATTGGGAGCAGCGTTTGATCAAGGCGTCTCGTTCAGAATCGCTGAGCGTATAGGGCTTATCGTAATTGGCGAAAAATAGGTCGACAAAATCCGCCATTTGATCAAGGCGATCGCGCAGGGGCGGCACCTCGATCTCTATCCCGTAGAGTCGAAATCTTAGGTCCAGAAGAATACTTCCATCGATGGCACAATCATCAAGATTTCCGGGCATCGCAATGATCAGGCGAAAATATGACTTCATTTCCCTGTTGTCACCGACACGGAAATATGTGCCATCCTGAAGTGTACGCAAGAGCATTTCCTGGACTTCATGTGCGAGTCGATGAAATTCATCCAGAAACAAGACACCTCCATTCGCTTGCCCAACAGCACCTATAGAGGCTTCAACAGCACCGGTGAATGCACCTTTCTTATGCCCAAACAAGGTAGATAAGATGAGGTCGCCTTTGAGTTGAGCACAGTTGATGGAAACTAAAGGCATTCCATGATCGCCAGCCACACCCTGATGGATTAACTTGACGACTTCTTCTTTACCCGTCCCCGTCTCGCCTTGAATAATGACGGCAGTGTCCGGGTTTTTTATAGCAAGCTGGATACGGGCCTTGAGATCGGAATTCAGAATTATCCCATTGGGATGCTTCTTGATAATATCTGACCTGGATTGACTGCCTCTGAGTTCCCGCGGCGCCAGCCGAAGGCCAACAGTGAGTCCCTGGCGAACCTGAACAAGAAATTCTTCGCCAACTATCGCTGGCTTCCTGATGAAGGACCAGGCACCAGCGGCTTGCGCCTTTTCCGCCAAATTCAAAGTAGTATCCGACGACATTGCCATCAAAACAATGTGTGGGTATTTTTGTTTCACAGCAGCAAGGAAATCAAGACCTTCAAAGAGCGTTTTATCATGGCTCAAGTGAATGTCGCTTAAAACCATGTTGATAGGAAATGTCTCTAGTATTCGCCAAGCATCTTCAATTTTTTGTGCTCCTTGGGTCATATATCCGACATCCCTAAGAGCCATAAAATAATTCGTCAACTCTATGCCATCGTCGTCCAGCACCAATATTGTAGGATGTCGAGTTCTCTTCATATCGTCTCCTTGCCAGATTTAGTAAAGTGCTCGGCGGGGTACTCATTTTGCGCCAACCTCAAGAGCGCTGGCGCAAAGTCAGAATGCGAAGTAATGGAGCAAGGCACGGCCCATACTCTACGAACCCCAGCCTCCACGGCTTGACTGGCCAAGGCTACATCGTCAGTACAAACAACCCTGGCATGCGACAATTGATCGAGATCATCTGTTACGAAATAAGATTGCATCTCTTTTTTAAGTATCATGAGCAGATCGTTGTGAGTGACTTGATCACTCAAACTAATTACCAGGATAGGCCTTTCGCTGTCGTCCATGCCCTCTATAGGTTCGCCACGATCAGCAACAGGATCAAGCACCTCTTCAAAAACGGCATCTGTAAAAACATTCTTCAAAAGAACTTTGAAGAATGTCTTA
>JACCDW010147955.1_pt1 | contig 15240 bp, 12 predicted proteins | sample 7449781 | NCBI WGS metagenome assembly JACCDW01 (sample SAMN15323449, study PRJNA562643) | freshwater metagenome | isolation source: river surface water | place: USA:Blue River Watershed | collected 2017-08-18
CAATACAGCCGGCTGAAAAGGAAAAAAATGACTGTTCGACAAATCTTAAAAATGGGTGACGAACGCTTGCTTCGAAAAGCGCAACCCATCAGGGCCTTCAACACGCCTGAGTTGCTGGCTGGCATTGCAGACATGAAAGAGACCATGGTCGCTGCCAATGGCGCAGGCTTGGCTGCGCCTCAAATTGGCTGGGATGTCCAGTTGGTTATTTTTGGTACGGGTCAAGTTATTCCCCGCTATCCCGATGCAGCCCCCATCCCTCCCACTGTCTTAATCAATCCGACCATCACCGTATTAGGGGATGAGTTGCAACACGATTGGGAAGGGTGCTTGTCGGTGCCTGGTTTGCGTGCGGTGGTGCCACGCGCCATGAAAATCAGATACACAGGCTTCGATGAACATGGCAATGCCATTGATCGTGTGGCGGATGGTTTTCATGCCAAAGTGGTGCAACACGAGTGCGATCACTTAGAGGGTATTTTGTACCCCATGCGCGTCAAAGACTTTAGCAAGTTTGGTTACAACTCAGTGCTGTTCCCCAACTTGGCGCCTGAGTCAGACGATTAACTCCGAGGTTAAATTTTGCCGATTAAAGTCTGGCCAGTCTTTCAAGGGCCGTATTCAATGTGGCGTCCTTCTTTGCAAAGCAAAATCTGATCACGTTTTGATCAAAGCCGTTGCCATAGAAAGCAGACATGGGAATGGCTGCAACTCCTATCTCTTTCGTGAGCCATTTGCAAAACTCTGACTCGCCAAGATTTTTCTCTGGGACAGACAGATCAGAAATGTCGACACATTGAAAGTAAGTGCCTTCACCCGGCAACATTTTGAATTGGGTGCGGGCCAGGCCAGCTCTAAACAAATCACGTTTTCGCTGATAAAAATTGGGCAAATCCAAATACGGTTGAGGGTCTTGCATGTATTTGGCCAGGCCGTGTTGAACGGGCGTATTGACCGTGAACACATTGAACTGATGCACCTTTCTAAATTCCGCCGTCAAGGCCGCCGGTGCTGCAACCGTGCCTACTTTCCAACCCGTGACGTGATAGGTTTTGCCAAAGCTAGAAACCACAAAGGCGCGTGCTGCCAAACCCGAATAACTTGATGCGCTGCAGTGTTTGAGGGGTTGGTAGACCATGTGCTCGTAGACTTCGTCGCTGATTAGCACAATGGACGTTGGCGCCAAAATGTCTTGTAGCTTCAGCATGTCTTCGTGACGCCAGACCATGCCGCTAGGGTTGTGGGGTGAGTTGATCAAAATGGCGCGTGTGCGAGGGCTGATGGCGGCCTGGATTTTGTCAAAGTCGGGGCGGAAGGTACCCGGTGTGAGTGGCACTCGAACCACCACACCGCCTGCCATGTCAATGTTGGGGACATAACTGTCATAGCACGGCTCTAAGACAATCACTTCGTCGCCAGGGTGAACCACGGCAAGCATGATGGTCAATATGGCTTGCGTCGCGCCAGCAGTGACCGTCAATTCAGTTTGGGGGTCGTAATGACGCCCATACAGTTTTTGAATTTTTTCAGACACGGATTGCCTCAAGGGCACCACCCCTGGCATGGGCGGATACTGATTCAAGCCTTCCTGCATGGCTGAAGAGACGTCCGCAATCAATTGAGCGTCGCATTCGAAATCTGGAAAGCCTTGTCCTAAATTGACGGCACCCGACTCCGCTGCCAAAGCCGACATGACAGAAAAAATGGTGGTCCCCATGGCGGGGTGCTTTGAAACAAGTTGGGGTGTGATGGCGTGTTGCATGTCGTCTTACAGCTCGTAATCATTGACATGGCCGGTCATGGCTTTGGCCACCAAGGCGGCAGTGAGTCTGTCGCTTAAGAGTTCAGCAAATTGGAAGACAAAATTGCGCAGGTATGCGCCACGCTTGAACGCCACACGCGCAACGTTCTTGCCTAACAAATTGCCCAGAGGAATGGCCACCAAGTCGCCTACTGGATCGTCTTTCATGGCCATCTCAGCGACGATGCCAATGCCCAAGCCCAATCGAACGTAGGTTTTGATCACATCCGAGTCGATGGCTTCTAGGGCGATGCGAGGATGCAATTTTTTACTTGCAAACGCGGTGTCAATGCGCGTGCGTCCCGTGAAAGATGGGTGGTAAGTGATGAGTGGCTCTTTGGCTATGTCTTCAAGGTGCAAATGTTTTTTGCGAGCCAGAGGATGGTCTGGTGCAAGCACCAACATGTGTTGCCATTCATAACAAGGCAGGGTCACCAACTCTTCGTATTCAGCCAAAGATTCAGTGGCGATGCCAATTTCTGCGGTGTCGTCCATCAGCATGCGAGCGACCTGATCGGGCGAGCCCTGGTGCAAACTGATGTTCACTTGCGGGTACAAATCACGCAAACGCGCAACCGGCACGGGCAACACATAGCGAGCTTGGGTGTGGGTTGTTGCAATTGACAAGGTGCCATTGTTTTGCGCGCTGTATTGCTCACCAATGCGCTTCAAATTGCCAATCTCTCGCATGATCACTTCGATGCTTTTGAGGACATGTTGGCCGGGTTCGGTGATGCGTTTCAAGCGCTTGCCGTGACGTGCAAAAATGTCGATGCCCAGCTCTTGTTCCAATTCAATGATGGCTTTAGAGACGCCTGGCTGGGAGGTATGAAGCGCTTTGGCCGCTTCGGTCAGATTGAGATTTCGACGAGCCGCTTCTTGAACAAAACGGAACTGGTGCAAGTTCATATCAATAAACCCTGTAAATATGGATTTATTATGCCTTATTGATCTATAGATTTGAGGGCAATCTTTGCCATTGCCAAGGTCAATTCTGGTTCTTCGCCAATGGCGCGACGCAAATCAAATTGAATATGGGGGTAGCTGGTTTTCAGTTCTTGCATGAGCTCAGGCAAATCTTCGCGGGCATGTTTGCCGATGCCCAAAAACATGGGCACTACAGAAATTTGCGCTAAACCTTGCTCAGACATCTTTTGAACACAAGTGGGCAGGTCGGGGCTTGTGAGTTCCAAAAACGCACACATGACTTCTGTCGAGGGCGACATGTTTTTGATTTGCTGGGCAACGGCCTCGATGGGTAAACGCCAAAGAGGATCTCGAGAGCCATGCGCAAACAAAACAATGCCTTGTTGGGGAGTTGATTGCATGATGGTGAATTGCTTAATCGTTTATTGCCGAATGACCAGCCACCCAAAGGTGGCCAAGGACACCAAGCTGTAAATGATGGCGGGCGCCGCTGCGGTTAGCCATGGTTGCCAGTTTTGCAAATTGCCCATGAAGCCAAAGACGTTGTTGAGCAAGTAAAAACTGATGCCGGCCATAACGCCGCCAAACACATAGCCCGCAATGTTGCCCGACCTGAAATGCAAATAAGCAAACGGTAAAGCCAGAGTTAACATCACCCAGCAACTGAGCGGGTAAAAAACTTTTCGCCAAAACTCGATTTCATAACGCTGTGCGCTTTGACCATTGGCGGCCAAGTGACGCATGTACTGAAAAAGATCGATTGTTTTCATCCTGTCAGGGCTTAGCAGTGAGGCGCTGATCATTTCTGCAGTCAGTTCGGTTTTCCATTGCCATTCAGGTAAATTTAAAATTTCGATGCGCGATACATCGTTCGACTTGATGTGGAAAATGCGGCGATCTACCGATTTCAAAAGCCAAGTGCCTTCGTTGTTAAATACGCCCGAGGGCGAGGTGGTGATGGCCAAAAGTCGGCCTTGCGTGTCAAACTCATGAATGCGAATATTCTCTGGTTGGCCTTCGCTGCTCAAAGCCCGTACATTGACGGCAAATTGCGAGTCACCTTGTTTTTCTCGAAGCCATGCGCCTGTTTGCCCCACAGTGATTTGACCCTGGTATTTGGCTTTGAGAAGTTGCGCTTGTTTGTCAGACCACGGCGAAATGTAATCGCCAAGAACAAAAGTCATAAAGACAAAAATCAGGCCTAATTGAAACAAAGATCCTAAAGCGCGCCAAGGTCCTAAGCCGCCGGTTCGCAAGATGGTGAACTCAGAACTTTGTGCAAAACGAGCCATCACAAAGATCGAACCAATCAGAACCGAGATGGGCAAAAGCTCGTACAAATGGCTTGGGATGAGCAAACCCACATACATCAACGCATGTTGAAATTGATACCCTTGGTATTTGTTTTTGCTCAGGGCTTGAAGTTGATCCACCAAGTCAAAAAAAACAAACAGGGCTAAAAAACCAATGGCAACAAAACTGACTGCCCGAATGATTTCGCCATGAACAAGTCGTCGAATGGTTTTCATATCTGGGGTGCTTTGTTTCGGGCCATCGACAAAGGCAACAGACTGCGCCAAGACAGATTCAAGTGGCGAATCATGAGCCACGACATGGCAAATACAAAAGCCAGGCCATGCAGCGTGACCATGAACACCGGCATCGAAACCTTGCCCGCGGCAATCCAATTCTGGCCCACATTTACCATGTTGTAGTAAGCCACAAAACAGAACAAGGCCAATGCCAAGTTGTAACTTTTCCCAACCCGCGGATTGACACTGGCCACGGCCAATCCAGTCAACAACAAATTGAACGCAGCCAACGCCAAGCCAACGCGCCAAGACAGTTCCCCCAAATTGACTGTCGTTGGGTTCTTCATCAAATCGATTGAATTGAGAATGCGGCTTTGCATCTCACTGGCTGAATACTTCAGTGTCGGGTCAATGAGCAGTTGATAGTCTTTGAATTCAGTGATACGAACCTCGCCTGTCTGGTGGTTCTTCAACATTTGTTGGCCCTGCTGCAAGCTCAGAAATCGCTCGCCCTTGTTGATTTCAATTTGGCCTTGCTGTGCAGTTGTCACGCTTTCATAGTGACCGTCCACGCTGGACACAAAGACATTGCGACCGGTTTGGTTGTTGGGGCTGTCTTTGTCAATAAAGAAAACACGGTTGCCACCAGCAGACTCTTGAAATTGGCCAGGCGCAACACGCTCAATGTCATTGCGCTTTTCATAGCGATCTCTGAGGTCTTGTATTTGCTTGTTGCTCCAAGGCCAGACGAACAATGCGAGGAAAGCGATCATGACCAAAATGGGCCAAGCAAAATGAAACAATGGTTTTGAAAAAGAGGCCAAGCCTTTGCCGCTTGAGAACCAAATGACCATCTCGCTGTCAGCATACATGCGTGACAGCGTCGAGACTACGGCAATGAACAAGCTCAGGGTCAAAATGGTGGTTAGATGCCCAATGACGGTCAGTCCCATCACCAACATGACTTCTGAGGGATTGACGCTACCCTTGGTGGCTTGTCCTAAAGTTCGGATCAAAATAATGGTCATCACGATGGTGGCCAAAACCACAACCGTGGCACCAAAACTTCGGGCCAAGTCTTTTCTGATGGAAGAATGGAATAACATTACAGCGTAGGAAACATTCAATTATGAACTTCGAATTAAAAACACTTTCACTGGCCGCAGCAGCCAAAACTTCAACCGACACCCTGATTGTCCTCATTTCTGAGCAGTTTGAAGCAGGAAATGACCCTCTTTCTGCTTTGATTTCAAAAGCCACCCAGGCCAAGGACTTCTCCGACAAAGCTGGAAAAACCCTCCAAGCCTATGGCCTGGCGGGGATCTCTGCTGCCAAAATCATTTTGGTTGGCATTGGCGAAGGCAAGGCTTCAAACGTCAAATCTGGCCTGGCGGGCGCCATGTCCACCCTTAAGGCGGCCGAAACCAGCAAAGCAGCTGTGGTTTTTGCTGGCAGCGTCAACTCGGCCCAATTGCATGCCGCTGTTCTGGCTGTCGCTGAAGGTACTTATGTTTATGGCACCACGCATTCCAAGCCCAAACTGCGCAAATTGACGCAAATTACTTTGGGCGTAGGATCAGCCACCAGTGCTTTGAAAGACTCATTCGCCTCATCGGTCGCCATGGTTCAAGGCATTGAATTTGCCAAAGAGTGGGCCAACCGTCCCGCCAACCATGCCACCCCTACCTTATTGGGCAAGGCGGCCCAAGGCCTGGCCAAAACGGCTGGCATTTCTTGTGAAGTCCTAGGCCCCAAAGAGGTGGCGAAATTGGGCATGGGCTCCTTCATGGCTGTTGCTAAAGGTTCTGCTGAGCCTTTGCGCTTCATCGTTTTGAAATACCAAGGCGGGGCCAAAACAGAAGCGCCTGTCGTTTTGGTGGGCAAGGGCATCACCTTTGACACCGGCGGTATTTCTATCAAGCCCGCGCCCGAAATGGACGAAATGAAATTCGACATGGGCGGCGCAGCCAGTGTTTTAGGTGTTTTCAAATCTTTGAGTTTGCTCAAACCCAAGCTCAACGTGGTCGGATTAATTCCTGCCTGTGAAAACATGCCCGATGGACTGGCAGTCAAGCCAGGTGACGTGGTCACCAGCATGAGCGGTCAAACCATTGAGATTTTGAATACAGATGCTGAGGGGCGCTTGATTTTGTGCGACGCTTTGACGTACGCCGAGCGTTTCAAGCCCAAAGCGGTCATTGACATTGCCACCCTCACTGGTGCGTGTGTGATTGCCTTGGGTGCTATTCGTTCTGGCATGTTTGCCACAGAAGATGCACTGGCCGATGCACTGCAAACAGCAGGTAACGATGCCATGGACCTGTGCTGGCGTTTGCCTTTGGACGAAGAATACGCGGAGTCTTTGAAGTCCAACTTTGCCGACGTTGGCAATGTGGGTGGTCGTCCAGGCGGCGCCATCACAGCCGCCAAATTTCTCCACCGGTTTGCGCAAAAATATCCATGGGCTCACCTTGACATTGCAGGCACTGCATGGAAGGGCGGTGGTGCCAAAGGCGCTACGGGTCGACCTGTTGGCCTTCTGTTGCAATACCTTTTGTCACAGCAAGCTAGCGCCAAAAAATAATGGTGCAGGTGGATTTTCATTTCAACGCGCCAGACAAGTGGCCCTACGTTTGCAGACTGCTTCGGAAAATTAGCGGGCAGGGCAAGCGAGCCGCTGTGTGTGGGCCTGAAGAAGCATTGCAATTGTTGCAACAAAGCTTATGGAATTTAAATCCAACCGATTTTGTCACGCATTGTTGGCGTCATGATGACACCAAACTGGTTCATCAATCCAGCATCGTTTTGGCAAGCGATTGGCCATCTTTGTTAACCCTTCCCCAATTGAATGTGGCGCTGAATTTAAATGGAGAAGCCCCTGAAAATTTGGGGCAATTAACTCGCCTGGTTGAGGTCGTTGGCCCCGAGGAATCTGACAAAGTCAGTGCCAGAGCACGTTGGAAACACTACACCCAATTGGGGTTTACGATCAATCGATATGACTTGTCTGCACAGACGGTTTAATTTGCGGTATCGTTACGGCCTGCTTCTTTGAAGCATTATTTTTTTACTTTGGAGCTTTTCATGAAATTGTCTTCTCTTAAGACCCCCCTGACAGCGGTTGCAGTTGCCGCTGTTGCACTCACCTTGGTTGCCTGTGGCAAAAAGGCAGACGATGTGCAAGTTGTCAAAATCGGTCACGTTGGACCCACCAGCGGTGCCATTGCTCACTTGGGCAAGGACAATGAAAATGGTGCCAAAATGGCCATTGAAGAATTGAATGCTGCTGGCATCAAACTGGGCGGCAAAGCTGTCAAGTTTGAACTCTTGGCAGAAGATGACGGCGCCGATCCAAAGCAAGGTACTGCTGCTGCACAAAAGCTGGTGGATGCCAAGGTGAATGGCGTGATTGGTCACCTCAATTCAGGTACCACCATTCCTGCTTCGCAAATCTATAACGGTGCTGGCATTCCCCAAATCTCTCCCTCAGCGACCAACCCCAAATACACACGCCAAGGCTATGCCGGCGCTTTCCGTGTGGTGGCTGACGACGTGCACTTGGGTGGCACCTTGGGTAAGTACGCTGTTGAAACCCTCAAAGGCAAAAACATTGCCGTGATTGATGACCGCACTGCCTACGGCCAAGGTGTGGCTGAAGAGTTTGAAAAAGCAGTCAAGGCTGCTGGTGGTAATTTGGTCGGTCACGAATTCACGACTGACAAAGCTTCCGATTTCAACTCCATCCTGACCACCCTCAAAGGCAAAAAGCCCGATGTCATCTTCTTTGGTGGCATGGACGCTGTGGCAGGTCCTATGCTCAAGCAAATGAAGCAACTGGGTATCAACGCCAAGTTCATGGGCGGTGATGGCATTTGCACCACAGAGTTGGCCAAATTGGCAGCAGAGGGCATGAGCGACGAAAACGTTTATTGCGCCGAAGCCGGTGGTGTTGAAGGTGAACAAAAAGCAGGCATGGAAAAATTCCGCGCTGACTTCAAAGCCAAATTCAACGCCGATGTTCAGGTCTACGCACCTTATGTGTATGACGCTGTCAAGGTCATGGCACAAGCCATGGTCAGCGCAGACTCTGCCGATCCAGCCAAGTACTTGCCCAAGCTGAAGGCCATTGACTACAAAGGTGTTACCGGCAGCATCGCATTCGATGAAAAGGGCGACATCAAAAATGGCGCACTGACCTTGTACACCTACAAAGGTGGCAAGCGCGAACAAATCGCGGTCATTCGCTAAGCCCTCTCAGTGTTGAGGCGTCATGACTTCATCTCGCCTTTTCAGAGTAAAAAAAACCCGCTTCGGCGGGTTTTTTTTGGTTCATGTCAAAGACTTTGTTTTCAGGTCAAGCCACGTTTGGTGAGCAAAGGCGTCACAGTGGGTTCGCGGCCCCTGAATGCCACGTAGGCTTTCATGGGATCTTGCCTGTTACCTGCGGAATAAATGTGTTCATAGAGCTTGTTCGCTGGTTCTGCAGCAAACAAGTCGCCAGCCTCTAAAAACGCATCAAACCCATCGGCATCCAAAACTTCTGCCCACATGTACACATAGTATGCGGAAGCATAACTGTTGGAAGAGAAGAGGTGAGAGAAGTGAGGCAGTCTGTGTCGCATGCCGATGGCGGGCGGCATTTGAATGGCTTTCAAAGTTTCAGCTTCAAACTGTTTGAAATCCAACTGATTTAAATCGATGGTTTCGTGTAGTGCTAAATCGACCAAAGCCGATGACACATATTCGACAGTTGCAAAACCTTGGTTGAAAGTTTGAGCGTCCAAAATACGCTTCAGCAAAGCATCGGGCATGGGCTCGCCAGTCTCTGCATGGGTGGCAAACTGTTTCAAAATTTGGGGTTGCATCAGCCAGTTTTCATAGACCTGTGATGGAAACTCGACAAAATCCCTAAGCACACTGGTGCCAGACAGGCGAGGGTATTTGACTTGTGACAACAGGCCATGCAAGCCGTGTCCAAATTCGTGGAACAAAGTGCGCGCATCGTCCAAGCTCAGCAAGGTAGGTTGGCCCTCAGCACCTTGCGAGAAGTTGTTGTTGTTCACCACGATGGGACGAATTGACTCTTTCAGGTGCATGGGGTCGCGGTAGGTGCTCATCCAAGCGCCAGAGCGCTTGCTGCTTCTGGCAAAGTTGTCACTCAAGAACAAACCCACATGCTTGCCATGTGCATCCGACACTTCCCATCCAGTGACGGTCTCGTGGTATTTGGAAATGTTTTTGACTTCCTTGAAGTTAACGTGAAACAACTTGTGCGCCACATAAAACATGGCTTCCATCAATTTGTTCAATTGCAAATAGGGTTTGATTTCGGCTTCGTTCAGATCGAATTTTTCTTTCCGAACGCGCTCGGTCCAGAAATGCCAGTCCCAAGCCTGCAAGTCTTCTAAGCCAGAAAGTTTTTTCAAGTCTTCGCGCTCTTGAAGTGCTTTTAACCTGGCAGGTTCCCAAACACGCAATAACAAAGCTCTGGCGGCTTTAGCACTTCCAGCCATGGTGTCTGCCAGTGCGTATTCAGAAAAATCTTTGTAGCCTAGCAGTTTGGCTTGCGCCAATCGAAGCTGCAGAATTTCGCGCATGATTTGGTTGTTGTTGTGCGCGCCTTCGTTTTCGCCGCGTTGACACCATGCTGTCCAAAGTTTCTCGCGTAAATCACGCCGTTCAGAAAAGGTCATGAAGGGCGTCAATGAAGACCTTGAAAGCGTGATGACGTGCGCGTTGGCTTCTGTCAGGCCTCGGTCTTTGGCCATTTTTTGTGCAGCACTTCTCACAAATTCTGGCAAGCCCTTCAACTCATCCTCTTGTGTCAGAAGCAAGCTGAATGATGCTTCGTCAGCCAACACATTTTGTGAAAACGCTGTGAACAAGGAAGCTAGCCGCTCAGTGTTTTTTGCAAACAAAACACGGTCTTGGTCTTTTAGCTTGGCCCCTGCGCGAACAAAATCCAAGTGATAGCGTTCTACCAAGCGAATGCTTTCAGCATCTAAGCTCAGTGTGTTTCTGTCTGAATAAATTTTTTCGATCCGTTGAAACAAGGGACCATTCAAATAAAGGGCCGCAGATTGTGCCGCGAGTCTTGGCGCCATCACTCTTTCTATTTCTTGAATTTCGGATGAGGTGTGTGAAGAGCTCAAGTTGAAAAACACAGAGGCTGTTTGGTTCAGTAACTCACCACTGCTTTCCAGGGCCAGCAGTGTGTTTTCAAAAGTGGCTTGTGCTGTCTGATTGGCGATCTGATCAATCTCTGCTTGATTTCGTTGAAGCGCAAGTTCGAAAGCCTCCGAAAAATGTGCTGACTTGATCTGCTCGAAGGGTGGCATTTCAAAAGGTGTGTTCCATTTTTCAAGAAGTGGATTGCTCATGGTTAAATTTCTTTCTTTAAAGATGATTTGAACTTTAAGGGTTTACTCGCACTCTTCAGTATTTGCACCCTGAAATAACCCTTCATGTTCAACAATTTTGCTGAATCAAGCTCATCTTAGATTATTCTTCAAGCTTGAAACTTTTCTCACCTGTTCAGGTGCTTTTTGCCTGCAAAGGACTATTGTGAATTTTGTCGATTGTTTAAGAGTCAGATGGCCCATTTCTAAAGCCACAGGACATCCTATAAGTAAGGGTTTATTGCTTTCGCTTGCTTTGTGCATGGGACTCTCATCTGCGATGGCCAGTCCACCGCCCAATCCCAAAGCCAACCCTGCCGACCCCAACAAAGTCATGCGCATGGCATTTCCAGTGCCTGAGACAGGGTTTGATCCGGTGCGTGTCAATGACTTGTACTCCAACACCATCAATGCGGCAATTTTCCAACCTTTGGTGACTTACGACTGGATGGCCATGCCAACCAAGTTTGTTCCCGATGCCGCTGAAGCCTTGCCAGAGATCTCTAAAGACGGAAAAACTTACACGTTCAAAATTAAAAAGGGTTTGTATTTCACGCCTGACGAAGCTTTCAAAGGTGTTCGCAGAGAACTGACAGCCTACGATTTTGTGTATGTCTTTCTTCGTCACGCCGACCCCAAAAATCGCAGCCCCCAAGTCTCTGACTTGGATGACAAAATTTTTGGCTTTGCAGAGTCTCGGAAACAAGCCGTTGCCAGCGGCAAGTTTGATTACGACCAAAAACATCCGGGTGTTTACGCCACCGACCGTTACACCTTGGTCATTCAACTGAACCAACCCGATCGCAATTTTTTAAGCTTATTGATCAATCCGTATGCTGCTGGCATGGCACGTGAGGTGGTTGAGAAATATGGCTTCGAAGGCGTCATGGGCAATCCCGTTGGTACGGGCCCTTACATGCTTGAAAAGTGGGTGCGTGGTTCCAAAATTATTTTGAAAGCCAACCCCGAGTACCCGGGTTTTGTCTGGAACTTTCAAGCGCCAGCGAACAATCTTGTAGAGCAACGCATTGCCAATCAAATGCAGGGTCGCAAGATGCCACAAATTGGCCGCGTCGAAGTTAGCATCATTGAAGAACCCCAATCGATGTGGCTGGCTTTCAGTGGCAAAGAAATTGATGTGGTGGCCGTTCCACCTTCGTTCATTGAAAAAGCGCTGACGCCTAAAAACGACTTGTTGCAAACCTGGGTCGCGCAAGGTGTCAACATGTACCGCAGTGTTGAGCCCGACATTCGCTATCAGTTTTTCAACTTAAAAGACCCCATCATTGGCGGCTACACCCCCGAGAAAATTGCATTGCGTCGGGCCATCATCATGGGCTATGACGTCGATGAAGAAATCAGAGTCATCCGCAAAGGTCAGGCCGTCAAAGCGCAGCAAATGGTCTCGCCTGTGATTGCGGGCCATGACCCCAATTACAAAAGTTTGGTGAAATTCAGCCCGCTGTCTGCCAATGCATTGCTAGATCAATTTGGCTACAAAAAAGATGCCAAAGGCTATCGCATGCACCCCGACGGCAAGCCTTTGGTTTTTACCATGTACTCGTCGACATCTTCCATTGACCGTGAGCGTGATGAGCTTTGGAAAAAATCGATGGACAGGTTGGGCATTCGCTTGAAGGTCAAGAAAGACAAATTTCCTGAAATGCTGAAGCAGGGCAAGCAATGCGCCATCCCTTCTTGGTCCTTGGGCTGGACACGTTCTGCTGAAGCCGAATTTGTCATGAAATTGCTCTATTCAAAAACCATCGGTCAAAACAATTACGCATGTTTTGAAAGCCCCGAATACGATGCTTACTTTGACCAATTAAAGCGTTTGCCTGACGGCCCCGAAAGAACGCGTGTTTTGCACAACATGTACCGCTTGATGGAAGTCAATGGTGTGTTGGGCTTGAGCTCGACCAGCATTGCCACCCGACTCAGCCACCAACATGTTGAAGGCTATCGCAAGCATCCTCTGTTGCTAGGGGATTGGATTTACTATGACATTCAAAAACCTTAAGGCGAGGATCAGACCATGAGTGCTTATGTTCTTCGCCGTTTATGGCAAATGATTCCCACCTTGGCAGGTGTGATTTTGTTGGTATTTTTCTTGTTCAATTGGATTGGTGGCGACCCTGCGTATGTGCTGGCAGGTCTTTTCTCCAATCAAGAACAAATTGACAGCATCCGCGCTGAGCTGGGTTTAGATCAGCCCTTGATTGTTCAGCTTTGGATTTTCGTCAAACAAGTTGCCACATTTGATTTTGGCAACAGCTGGACGACAGGCGAGTCCGTGGCCAGTATTTTTGCGACACGATTGCCTGCATCCCTCACGCTCATGGTGCCGCTGTTGATCATTGAAACCTTGATCGCTTTGGCGCTGGCTGTGGGCTTGGCTTGGGTCCGTGGATCGTCCATTGATCGTGGCACCATGGTGGTGTTCACCGGGCTGATGTCTGTCAGTATTTTGGTCTTCATCATCGTAGGCCAGAATGTATTGGCTTATCGCTTGGGCTGGTTCCCAGTGCAAGGTTGGAGCGACGATTTCTGGAAAAACATCACCACCTATGCGCCACTGCCCATCTTGTTGGGGCTGGTGGTCAGCATTGCGCCCAACACCCGTTTGTTCCGCAGTTTCGTGTTGGACGAAGTCGATCAGGACTATGTGCGAACAGCGCGTGCCAAAGGCCTCTCTGAACCGCGTGTCATGTTCATTCATGTGTTGCGCAACGCATTGATTCCCGTCATTACGTTTGTCATATCGCACATTCCAACATTGCTCTTGGGTGCATTCTTGCTAGAGCGTTTCTTTGGAATTCCTGGTGTTGGACGCGAAATTATTCTGGCGGTGGAGCGAAGTGATTTTCCGGTGATCAAGGCCGTCACGATTTACGTGGCCATCGCCACCATGGTTTTTAATTTGATTGGTGATGTGCTGTATCGCCTCACTGACCCTCGCGTGCAATTGCGATAAGCAGTCTGTGCAAAAGCATCACCATTTTTCAAAGATACACAATGAGTAGCACAACAATTCAAACAGTCCCAGTTGTCAGTGAAGGGGCGTGGGCGCTGGCTTGGCGACGTTTTAAATCAGATCGTGTGGGCGTCTGGAGCGCTGTCACGGTTATTTTGAGTCTGGCTTTGGTTCTAACCACCTTGGTCGGTTCTTTGGCATCCGATTGGGAAAAGGAGGTTGCTGTTAGCAATGCGCCCCCCTCATGGGCCAAACAAGACAGCCAAGGCGCAGAGGGTGGTGCCAATGAACAGCCCGTGGTGTTGTACGAGCCTTCACCCTCTGATGTGGTCGACCCTATTGCAGCGCAATGGGAGTTGGCACAAAAAGCAGTGAAGCCTGCTGGCGAAAAAGTCAATGCTTTGGCCACTCATTTGCCAATGGGCGCAGACAAATGGGGGCGCGATGTTTTGGCCAAAACAATCAAGGGCGCCGAAACCAGTATCTTGGTGGGGTTGGCTGCGGCACTCATGGCCACAGTGTTGGGTGCAGCTTTAGGTGCCGTGTCTGGTTGGTATGGCGGCATGGTCGATGACCTGAGCAACTGGCTTTACAACGTCTTTCATTCCATTCCAGGTATCTTGTTGATCTTGGCCATTGCCGCTGTGCTCAATACCAAAGGCACCATGGCGGTGGTTTTGATTTTAGGGACGACTGGTTGGACCGGCACCTACCGCTTAATGCGCGGTGAATATTTAAAGCACCGCAATCGGGAATATGTCAGGGCTGCTGATGCCATCGGTGCTTCCAATAACAGACGCATGTTTGTGCACATTTTGCCCAATGTCAGCCACGTGATTTTGGTGCAATTCTCCTTGCTCACGGTGTCTTGTATCAAGGCTGAAGTCATTCTTTCGTTCTTGGGTTTTGGCGTGCCTGTAGACGGTGTGTCATGGGGCACGATGCTGACTGAAGCACAGAACGATTTGCTGGTGGGCAAGTGGTGGCAGCTTTTGTCAGCCACTGTGGCCATGTCTATTTTTGTGACTGCGTTGTCGCTGTTGACCGATTCATTGCGTGACGCTTTGGATCCCAAAGTCATTCACTGAAGACAAACATAACTAAAACCAAATTGATTGAATAAAAGATGGCAACGCGCAGAACTCCTCCACCTTTGATGCAAATTTCTGACAATTTGTTAGAAGTCAAAAACCTCACTGTTGACTTCATCAGCGCTTCTAAGGCACCTGTGCGTGCCGTTGAAGAAGTCTCTTTTGTGATTCCCCGCGAGCGCACGGTTGCACTGGTTGGCGAGTCGGGCAGTGGCAAGTCTGTCAGTGCCTTGGCCATCATGGGATTGCTGCCGCCACAAAATTCCAAAGTGGCTTTGCATTCCAAAATTGAGTACGACAACCGTTCTATGTTGAACTTGTCTCGGGCCGAATGGCAGCTGATTCGTGGCTCTCGCATTGCCATGATTTTTCAAGACCCCATGACGTCCTTGAATCCGGTTTACACCGTGGGCTATCAATTGGCCGAAATGCTCAGAATTCACAAGGGCATCGGCAACAAAGAAGCCATGGCCAGAGCGTGTGATTTGTTGGCCGAGGTCGGCATTCCGGAGCCGCA
>JACCDW011420363.1_pt1 | contig 15239 bp, 9 predicted proteins | sample 7449781 | NCBI WGS metagenome assembly JACCDW01 (sample SAMN15323449, study PRJNA562643) | freshwater metagenome | isolation source: river surface water | place: USA:Blue River Watershed | collected 2017-08-18
CATTACTAAATGTAAATGACGTTATTGTTGGTCCGGTTGGACCTTGACTACCTGTTCTTCCTTGTGGTCCTGTGAATCCTTGTACTCCAGTTGGTCCATATTGACCTTGGAATCCTTGTGGTCCTGTATCACCTTGATTTCCAGTTAAACCTATTACTCCTTGTGGTCCTGTTGATCCAGTACCACCACCTGATGTACCTTGAGATCCTTGTGGTCCTGTTGATCCAGTACCACCACCTGATGTACCTTGTGGTCCTGTATCACCTTGAGTTCCATTAAATCCTTGTGGTCCTGTCTCACCTTGTGCGCCTGTTGGTCCAGTTATTAATAAATCCAAAGATACTGTTGATCCACTTCTAGTTAATCCAAATCCGACTCCTACCAATATAGTATTTTCTGACCCAGATAGACCTGCTTGCCATGAATCAATAGTTTCATTCCATTTCAACACAGCTGGTTGATAACTACCCCTAGATGCTAAAATTTTAGCATCATATATTGGCTCACCACTTGTAAATCCGTCTATTAATGTAATTACATTATTCTGAACAGATAGATCTGTTATTGTAACATTTGTTTGTGTTCCAGTTACAATTAAATTGCCTGCTATTGATACGTTATTTGCAAATGTTCTATTGCCAGTTATGGTATCATTTAATGATATTTGATAATTTGTTATTGTTAGTGAATTAGAATCAGCTGATGAAACAAATGGTAAAATAACACTTATTGTTGGTCCTTGTTGAATTAATGAAAGTGTATTAGTCGAATATGTTAAAGAAGTGACTGTATTTCCAGGCCCTTGTGGACCTGTTAATCCTTGAGGCCCTGTGAGTCCTTGAGATCCTGTATTACCTTTAGATCCGGTTACACCTTGTGAACCTGTTGGTCCTGTTCCTCCCCCTACTGTTCCTTGAGGACCTTGTGCTCCTGAACCTGTTCCACCACTTCCTGTTCCACCAATACCTTGTGGTCCAGTTAAACCTTGAGGCCCAGTTGATCCAATAGATGATACATAATTTGTAATAGTTTTATCAACAAATAATGGTGTTTTATTTGTTGTTAAATTATCTATAGTTGATTGTAATAGTGATAATGCCTGTCTGGCCTCTTGTGATGTGGTAAAATCTAGACTAAATTGTGAAGATTTTAACTTTACTATAATTAAATTATTAGACGCTAGTAGTGTAACGACTTTAAATGGATCTAATAATCTAACTAAAGCTCCTTTAGTGTCATAAAATTTTATTAATTTATCACTTGAGTTTAATTGTCCAATAAAACTGGGATAACTATATGGCATTTTAAAATTTTATTTTATGATACTATGTTTAAGTAAACAATAACACCTTCTACATAATTAAGTGCAATATCACTAAAATCAAAAGACATTGAGTGTGTACCTGTTCCGGTTATTGATGTTATTGATTGTCCATTTGTGCCTGTTAATAAAATATTTGATGATGTTATACTCATAGTACCATCTCTATTATCATTAACGCCACTTATTAATATGTTAATAAGATTATTTTTTGTTATTTCTGATCCATAATCTGATATAGATAATAGAGTTGAAAAAGTATATCCAAATTCCGCATATGTTGCCCCAGCATATGTTGGTAAAGATGTTGTTGCGTATGAAGATATTGTGTATCCTGATTGAGATCCTGAAACATTTGAGTAGAAATATATTTTAGGAGCAATGTTATCAGCAACTGGGTCTAAACTTCCAATATTAACACCACTATTGGATAGAACATAAGATATCAATGAATAGGATTGTATTGCATCATATTCGGTATTAAAAAGTAGTAAGATACTTCCTAATGCATCATCATCAATAGTTATTATTTTAGATGACCTAGTTATAGAGTTAATATTTGATAAATTTAAATATATTAAAGGTTTATTATTTGTATCGTTTATTACTAATGATTGATCAATTACATATGTATTTATATCTGTATATGATAGACCTGTAAATGATGTTGCACTTTGATTTACCGTATCATTAAAGAATGTATATTCATCATCTATGATAGCAACCATTACATCTAATGTAACAGCATATTTAGTACTAGGATTTGTTAAATATAATTGTTCAATTCTGTTAGCTGAGTTTCCAGTTAAAACTAATAATTGATTAAATGATAATCTTGTTGATAAATTATTATAATAGTAGTAATCTACATAATTATCTTCTTCATTTACAGATGATGTATTGTATGTAGCTTTTATAGCTAAAAAAGTAGCATTATCACCAAGTCCTAAATGATTAAGCAAATAATTCGATTGTCCTGCTTTTAATATTACTCTACTTTTAAGAATTTGCTTGTAGGGTATTCTTATGTCACTTCCAATTAATCTCTCAACTGTAGTTGAACCTTCTATAGCTACAAAATCTGAGTTCTGTAACTTTATAAATTGACTTTTATTTCCAAATATTGATGCACCAGGACAACCTATACACATAATTATAGTTTTATATTTACATTATATATTAAATAATAAAACTTAAAGTGTATTAATATTGTACATCTCTAATATCAATTAGATATTTTTCAGATACTGGAATTTGATCACTTTCACTTATTCTTGTAATACGTACAATTTGACCTTTATTTATATCTAAGTATGGATTATTAGATAATATAGATGATGCTGTTGAATGTATTATTAATGGTAATTGACCAGTAGCATAATCTACAAAATCTTTATTTGAAGTTATATCTAATCTTACTACTGATGATGTTAAACCGACAGAATTTACAGTATATTGACCTGAGAAATCAAATACTGAGCTGGTTCCTATAAATAGATTATTTAGTGTATAAGTATCTCCTTGTTTAATTGAGTTATATACAACATTACCATCAGAATTTATATTAAATTCTAGTAAGTTAGTACTAGTTAATATAATTTGCTCGTTTAGATTTATATCAAAGTTAAAATTCTTCCAAGTTTTTGCAGAGTTTGGTTGACTTGTTGTTTTATTATAAAAAATAGGCAAATCAATATCACTGATAATCAATGTCTGAATTGAAGTTTCATCTGTTGCGGATGCGGTTGCTATACCAAGTGGATTTATAGTTGATATAAAAATATCTAATTTTTTATTTTCACTTGAAAGATCCGTTCCTGTAACAAGTATATCAACACTTTGTCTAAACTCAAGATCAGAATCAAAAATTAATTTTAAATTATCATTATTTGGTAATGTTAAAGAGACCTCATCGTTATTAACGATATGTACCATGAAATCTTTATATCTAGGTACACTTACATTAATTGGTATAGGACCTGTTGTATTATACATATTAGTTGTATTATAAACCTCTATCGATTTATATCTCCTATCTATGCTGTTATATTTAATGCTTGGTGGTGTTGTTTCTGCAAATACCTCAACTTCAATACTATCTGATGATTCTGTTTGCATAGTACTATAAAGTTTTAGAAGTTCTTCTAAATTAGATATTTTTGCGTTAATTGTATCAAAATCTTTCTGAGAATATAATAGTTGTTTTAGATCTGTAATTTCATCTTTCATCTCAGAGTGTTCACTTATAATATTGAGAAAACTATCATTAGCTGAAGCCAATCTTTTCATTGACTCATTAAATAGATTCATACTAAAAAGTGAATTTATAACTTCTGGGTTATAAGGATCTATTGGATTTTCATGTATAATATTGAAATTAAGATTTAATGAAAACGCATATGATGTACCATCTTGGCTACCATTTGTAACCAATTTTTTATAATTTGGAAATTTAAGTCCTAATTCAGCATCTTTTGGATTGTTTTCAGGATTATCTAAAAATGAAATTCCATATAAATTTGTTTTCTTATTGCCAGCACTATCTTCAACTGTATAATACCAAAGAATGGCGTTAAAATCAAAGTCCTGTGGGGGCTGATTATTAACTTCCAATGCGTTAAATTGATCAAAGTTAGAAATTGCTCTGTCTTTAAGATTCATTTTAACATAGTGTGATGTATCAAAATCTATTGTTAAACCATCAACCGTGCTTCCATCAACCACCGGTGTGTTAATATCACCACTAACTCCATAAAAATCACCACTTCTTCTTAGAGAATCACCATTTGAAACCTCATATGTGTAATCTTCAGTATCAAACTGTCCAAAATATGAACCAGGGTAATTTTGAGGATTACTCACTATTGGTGATGAGAATATTTCCGAACCTATTATTTCAGGTTGATATTGACTAGGAATTATTGGAAATATCATTCCTGGTCTATAATTTGCATCGGCTATTGTTCTGAAAAGAATATCTGGTGTTTTGCCTGTGTGGTCTGGTACGTGTGCATAAACTTCAGTATATGCTTTATTAGCTTCTTGTACATTTGAAACGCCATTAACCTCACCAATATACTTTATTAATCTACTATAAACTAATTTAGCTACACCATTTATACCAGGTGTTTGATTTATCAAAGTTGGGAAATCAACTGTCACATCATGTGCATCGTTTGCGTTTACAGATACACTCAAAACTTTAAATGTAACTGGACCTTGCCATGTTGTTGCACTGATTCCAAAAACATCATTAATTAATGGTATATCATCTATATTATTAGCCTCAATAACATCACCAACTCTGAAATTAGTTATACTGTTAAATGTTAGTTTTAAACACTGATCACCTGTCGATACAAATATTCCATCTATAGGAGCTGTTGTTGAATCAATTTCAATAATATTATATTCTGCTACTTCTCTTTCTCTCCATAAGTATTCTCTAAAATAAGTATCATCTGATAAATTTTTTCTTTGAAATTCGGTTAAATTATCAAAATATTCATCTTGTGGAAGAGCTGGTTCTAATCCTAAAATTCCAACTTTTTTACACCATTTAAAGAATATTTTTTCAGATGTTGTCTCAAGTGCCGTATTATCGTAGTAGTATTCAGTATTATTAAGTCTAGATTCTCTAATGGTCACCTCATGATTGGCTACATAATTTCTTAAAGATTCTATTACTTGCTCAGCAAATGTTGGAGGTTGTGTTATAGAAAGACTTTGGAATTTTGTAAAATCCCAATAAATATTTTCAGATGCTGTTCCACCAGTATTATCTTCTTCAACTAAATTTTGAATAGGAAATTCTAATAGTACATATTTTGAGAAATACATTTTATAGTTAGAATTCTGATATGCCGCTGATATATCTTCGGCCGCTCCTGGAAATGCATAAAATGATGTGCCGTTTTCTTTTAATCCTTTATAAAGTGGAGTAACCATTATTAATTAAATACTTTTTGTATATATATTTAGAAATTGATGCTCTACAAACAAACTTGTGTTTTTTTAATATAATCATAAAAAGTATAGTATAAATGATTCTTAATATTTATTTTATTATTGGAATAATAATTCTAGTTATGTCATTTTCTAATATGATTAATTTTATAAAATTCTTTAATATTAGAAATTGGGCATTAACATTTAAAAGAGTTACTGGTAAAGATGTTGAAAGTAAAGACTTTAGAACAAGAGAGGACTATAATATTTTTACAATATATTCAGTATTTTTGTTTTTTGAAATAATTTGGTTATTATTTGGTATAGCGACTTCAGAATGGTATGTTTTTTTATCACTAATTATTTCAACATTAACTGTAAATTTTATTACGAAGTATTCTAAAATTTTATTATTATCTAAAATAATAGGAACGTTTTTTTCGTTTTTAAAATTTTCTTTAATATTATTTTTAATATTAAATCATTTTCATTTCCATATTAATCTACTAAGCTTTTTCAGTTAGGTCTTTAACAAACTCTTTTATAGACTCATTTGTACCTTTGATTATATAGTCATATAATCCACTAATACCCATTTCAGATGGAACATTATCATAATATTTAATATCATTTAAACACTCATCTATTTGATTTCTATATTTTAAATAAAAATCATAAATATCAGATTCATTAATTAAACCTTCTATTTTAACATCTTCTGGATTTTTAATAAAAGAATCTACAAATGATTTGAATTCACCACCTGATTTTTCGATAGTTGATTCAATCATAGATTTTAATTCATCTATTACTTCACTGAATTTATTAGCTTCAATAGCTTCTGTAAATTTTCTTATTCTACCTTTCATATTATTATATATTAACCCCATATACCCGAAAAGTTACCATGATACCACATTCCACCATTATAATATCCTCCATCAAAAACACCATTGAACCAGATACCACTATTGAATGTTGAATCTTTGAATATTGATACACATTTTATACCACTATCCGATATTATACCGGTATTTATTGTGGTTCCATGTATTTCCGAAAGCTGCAAATCAACAAAAACATCAGTTGTATTTGAATCTTCGTTTATCGTTGTATCTAATACAATATATTTTTTAGGATTCTCTATTGTTCCAAAAGTTGAATAAGTACCTGCTTCAAATTTATCAACAATATAAAAGGTATCTCCAATATTAAATCTATAAATACCATCAAGTCTAAAGTCATTATATTCACTATTTGCTCTAATTCTAATGATATCAATTTCATTTAAAATACCTCCTTGCCAAACAGAAGAGTTAAAATTAATATTGTATGCGTTTCCTCCATAAAATGTTCCACTTGAAAAAACTCCGGAATGCCAGGTAGAATATTTATGAATCTCAGAAACATCAGGTAAACCTTTATCATTTGTATTTAAAAACGAATGGAACTCACCTTTTGTGAATTTACCACCATACCAAATAGCATTTCTACTATTAAATGCTTTTGTTCCAAATCTTGATTTATTTGATGACTCTTGATTGAATTCACCATTATACCAATATCCATTTTCGAAATCACCACCACTAAATTTACCATCTAACCAATATGATAAGCTACTATCTGTGTTAAAAATACCATTATTCCATTTTCCAAGTACCCAAATACCACCGGTAAATTTACCATTGTTCCAAGTTCCATCATTCCATGTACCATCAAACCAACGTCCATTGTTCCAGTTTCCACCATACCATCTACCACTATACCAAGTACCATTTTCCCAAGTTCCCCCAAACCAACGACCACCATACCAAGTAGATGAAAATAGATTTGATAAATTCTTATCAACTTTAACATTTAAAAAGTTATCAGTAATTAATTTAGAGGTCCAAACCCCATCGTACCAATCGCCTGATTTCCAAGTTCCTGATATCCAAGTTCCCCCAAACCAACGACCACCTTCCCATATTCCTTTATACCATACTAAATTTTGCTTATCATCCATTCCTATTATTGCATCAGATACTTCTGCATCTAAAATCCAAAAGAATTCATCAGTCAATCTTACCAAATCAAGACCATCAATTAATCTAAATCTGTATTTGTTGAAGTCAATATTTTTTAGGTAATATCTATTACCACTTATATCATAGTTCTCTGGAAGAATTTGTATAGATTGTTTAACCTTTTTATCACCTATTCCTAAGTCAAATATATCTACTGGTTCAAAATTTAAAAACGGGTCAGATTTTGTGTATACAATTTTTAAATTATCTTGTGGTGTAAATCCTGTAAATGGAACATCTATCTCAATTGCAGTTGCATCTAAATAATTAATAACATGGTAGCCTAATAATTTTGGAAAATTTGATTGAGTAGTACCTACTAATTCAATTTTAACACCATCACCATCATTTAACTTATGGAACGTATCAAAAGAAAATTGATATTTAGAATTTATTGATTGTAATACTCCAGTTACTGGTAATTCAATTTCCGATTTTAAATTAACTAATTGAATTGCTAATTCATATTTATAATCTGTATAAACTATAGCTGTTATTAAATTTGAAACTTGTGAATCTGCTAAAAGTGCTTTAGTGTATGAATCTGTTGATATTTTAAAATTAATATTGGTTTCATAATTTGTATATGAATATCCCGGTTCTATTGAAACCTCGGACCACTTTGTTCCTTCTGCATCATCATATGGTCTTTGTAGTCTATTAATATATTGGAGATCATCAGATATTTGTTGAAGTTTTCTTCTACTTTTTATATTTAGTGAACAAATATTATTGTTTCCAGAGAATTTATCGTGAAATACAAGTACGTAATATGGCTCTGAATATGTAGTTGTATCATAGTATTTATCTATAATTATTAGCCTTTTAGTTGTGTATGTTACTGCATCACTAGCTGGTGGCCAAGAACTTCCTTCCTTTAATTCTATATCAACAAATGTCCATTTCATGAATGAATCCCATAATGGCTTTAAATTTAATCCAAAAAATAGTTTGTTTGTTTCTAATTTACCAGAATATGTACCCATTATAAAATCTAAATAAACTAAATTGTCATTATTAACACTCGTATAAGGTATTCCTGAATCAGGACCTGGTACATTTGTGTAACTAGGAAGAGATAAAAATTCTTTATCCGGTGTAAATTTAGAATTATCAATATAATTTAGGTAGCTAAGTAAATTATATGTAGGTGTATATCCAAAATCTAAAAATGTGTTTTGATATAAAACATCATCTTCTATCAAATATCCACTTGTGTTAAGAACTTCAATGTTGGTTTGTAAATTATAATAAGCTGAATATTGACTATACTTACCTGTTATTTGATATGAATATGTTACTCCTACAGGTGACGATGATGGTTTTGGATAATACTCATTTATAACTTCTATATCATACGCATTTGAGATGTAGTGTAATTTAAAATTATCCAAAAATAATGAATTGTAATCTATTTCTGTAATTGTTATAGTTATATCACTAGATCCACCAATTACACTTGTAGTTGGTATTGTAACAGTATCACCAACTGAGAATCCATATCCTGGTTTATTTACAATTATTGATGATATATTCCTTGCACCATTTACTTCAATATCAAAAGTTGCTGAGTTACCAGTTGAACTAATAGAATCAACTGAAACATAGGAACCTGGAACATATCCTGTTCCACTTGTATATGTAAATGATTTAACACCACCTTTTTTAGTTGAAAATCTATTTAGATTTCTAACTTTGATGAGTCCTTGTAGATTCTTTAAATTATTTAATATATTTTCATTAAAATCGGTATAGAAGTACTGATAATGTATTTTGTCAGTACCGGATGTGACAGTATATACTTTATTAATAATAAATTTACCACTAAATACATTACAATCAATTTGTAAAACATCTCCTTTTTCTGGAGAACTGTGTGTTGAACCTGTTACAAATCTCCACACTCCTAAAAATTTATGAAAATAAAAATCATAAATATTACCTGGTTCATTTATAGGTGTGTCATCCTGTCTAAATCTTGATCCCGTTGTAGATGGTATTAAATCTTGGCAAATTGTATAATTAGGATCATTATCATTAGTTGATACCACAATATCATTTACTGAATATGTAAATATTCCTGAAAGAAAATCTGAACTTTTAAATGTAAATGACGGCTCAACTTTATAACCATCACTTAGATGTGTGTAGTATTCAAATGTTTTTAATCTGTCTTTCCAATAAGTAATCCAGTTATTATCAAGATAGCTATATGTAGTTCCGGTTTCTTTATTATAAACGGAATTAGAATTTTGTCTAAATGATATAGATGTATCGGTAACAGCATTTGGACTTACTAAATAACTAACAGGAACTTTATATCTCTCAGGCAATCTGTATTGTCCATAATCATCAAACCAATATAATTTTGATCCAGCGTCATAATCCATAAATAATAATCTCGGTTTGAGACTATTGAAAAAATTATTATCATAGGTACTTGTAAAACTTGAGAATAAGGAAGAACTTGCTTTTTCCCATAGTGAATTATTACCTGTTATTATAACTTCATCTAATGTGTTTGGTGATGTATTATAGAAGTAAATAGAGTTTATTCCAGATTGTGTATAAACATTTGTATATGTTGATGTAAATATATTAGAACCTGATGCCGAAAATGTTCCATTTAATGGAGTTAAACTATAAATATTTTCAAAAGTACTTAAATATATTTTATTTAAATTTGGAATATATTTAATGCTAGAAATATCACTAAAAGTCGGAGTCCCTAAATATACAAAATCATAATCACTATTTAGAGAATTATCGATGTCATGTAGAATTAAATTGCTATTTTTGGTTGATATTGCTAGAAAATCTTTAGTTCCAGAGAAAAAATTAGTATTTGATGCTGAAAAATAGTCTAAATCTGTGATATCATCTACTAGTAGATATTCATCTTCAGCTTCTGGAAATTTGGAGACTCTACGTTTATATGCAGTCCAATTTCCAAATTCGTAAATGAATTCTAAAAATACACCATTATCACCACCTATATAGAATTTATTAATAAATTGATATTTAACTACATTGAAGTTAAATCCATCAAAGTCTAATATATTTATTCTTTTCCAATTATATCCACCATCATCAGTTATCCAAAGTTGATTGTATTTTCCAACTACCACACCTCTTGATTCATTGAAAAAAGATACAGATGTTAAAGTTGTTAATACTGTTCCATCATCTCTATAAACTCTAGGATCTTTTGGAATACCTGGTTTTGGTGATGCGAGATTTTCTAATAGTTTTATTTTTTCTATTTTCAAATCAAACTTTCTAACTTTGAGTAATATTCCATCATCTCCACATATCCAATAATTTTTTTCGGTTTCAGATATACATCTTAATGTTACTTTATATTTAGAATCTATAATATTGGTCTTTCCTTCCTGATCGACAATAATAACACCAAATTCCCCAATTGTAATTGTTCTTTGTGGTATTGTATATGTTATATCTTCATAAATAAAAGATTGTGTTGCATGTTTAATTGTATCATTTAATACTAATTCAAAAAGATTATTATAATCCATTCTATTTCTTAAAACATAATTGTGTTTTTGTAAGAAATACATTGTTTGGTTAAGTTTATACTCTGGAAAAAATCCACTTTTAAGTCTTTGTAGTGACCATTGTGTTTCTCTATTTACTGTTCCAAGTTTTACACAAACTGAAAAGTTAGATATATCTTCATAAGTATCTAAATCAGTAGCTCTTACCAATTTTTCATTAGTATATGTGTAGATACCATTTGTGGAGTCATAAATTAAATATGTTGTATTAGCACCTATCTGTTCGTATACTTCCCATTTTCCGTCAAAATAAGAATTTGGATCAATACTACTCAGTATGGTTATTAATCTATATTGATTTTTTATTAATATTCTATGTCCCTCTTTAAGTAAAATACCATCTATAAATAAGCCTGGTTTTCTATCTGTTAGGTTTGAGATTATAGCCGTTGATGCAACATCAACATATACTAAATTTTTAGTTTGTTCATTTATTAGTCTCTTAGGTGTAAATAGATTTTTTAAAGTTAAACCATATTCTGTTAAATATTTATTTTCGTATTCATATTGTGAAAAAGTTGAAAATATATTTTCTTGATTCTCCTGTGCTATAAAATATGGTGTTATATATGGACTTAAACCTTGCGAGTAATTATAAGTTTTTGGTGACTTATGTGTGATTACGTCATAAATATTATTACTATCATCCATTCTTATGAATGTAGCACCGCTTAAAACTCTTTGATAGAACCTCAAAGATTTTAAGTCTTGTTTTAATAAATTGAAATCAGTTGTTTTTAGAGATTCAGTATTTGATGTCCATTTATTAGTATCATTATTTAATATCCACATATTTACCTTTTTACTTTTATTTTCCAGTTTACAGTAACACTATTAACATCAATATTATTTTTTATTATGGTTACTTTTGATTTTTTTAAAATTTGCTTTATTTCGTCTATAAACTCATCATATTTATAGATGTCTTTTATATAATCACCTATATTTATGTCGAATTCAATTTTTTCTGAAAAAATCAAATCATATACTAAATCATCTTTGTCTTTCATGAACTATATATTAAACATATTAGTTTTTCCGACTTTTAGAAATTAGGTTTATCAGCTCTATATTTATCATATCGGTTAGTTAATTCAATTAAGAATTTATTTCTAACTATATCTTCATTTTGAAATTCAAAAATATAAAGGTCATTCATATCTTTAGTCATATTGATAAAATCAACATATCCAGAATCTTTTTTCTTAACATCATACTGTGAAGTATCACCCATCATAACCGCTTTGGAGTCTTTACCTAAACGAGTTGCCCATAGCATTAATTGCTTAATACTTGCATTTTGACACTCATCGAGTAACATTATACAATTATCATATGTAGAACCACGCATATATGCAAGAGGTTCAAAAACAATCTCTTCGATTGAGAATAACCAATCAATTGTTCCTCTGTCTAAAATTTTACAAAAGTTTGTATAATAAGACTGTTTGTATGGATCAACTTTCTCATCAACTGTTCCTGGAAGAAGACCAATTTGCTCACCACTTTCTTGAATTGGTTTAGTGATGATTATTTTTTCAATTTTTCTGTCTGCTAATAGTGATAATGCAGTATAACAACTTGTAAATGTTTTAGAAGTACCTGCTGGTCCGTGAACAACAGTTAGTGTATTATTTCTAATACCTTTGAAAAGATCATTTTGTTTGTCAGACAATCTAACATCTGTTGAATTTTGAAAAGATTCCTTTGTTAAAGAGGCATTTTTTCTTTGAGCTCTATCTCTTTCATATTGACGAAGAGATTCATCAATTTCTTTTTGTGCAGCATTTTTTATTGATGCTTTTGATTTTGTACTACGTGCTGATTGTCTTGCCATAAGTAACTATTTTTATTTTATATATTCATAGTTACCTACCCGCCTAAAATAAAAAAACCTCAAAAATGAGGTTTTTTTATTGATTTCTTACCATCCTTCATCTGGTTCTGGCTCATACTCTTCTTCTTGTATTCTTTCTAGTTCTCCATCATTTTGAACTAAGATGAAGTCATATCTAAATCTATCATTATTAGATAGAATACCATCATCAAAATTTAGATACTTGAATGTATCGATATATGGATACTTTCTTAATTTCCAATTATCAAGTTTAATTTTTAAAAAAAGTTCTTTAACACCATCTGGTGTAACAAACAATCTTTCCGATTTAGCAGATTGTTCATACTTATAAATATATCCATTATCAGTTGCCCATTTTTTGAATGTTGTTACTTCATGGTCATATACTGAATAAACTCTATCCATAACCTTGTAAGTATTACCTAACTCGTCCTTAGCAGATTCCCAAAGTAGTGCTCGTGATTTAACAGTTCCATTTTCATCGATATTTACAAGCATTTTAACCACATCGGGGTTTTCGGCATAAATATTCATGTATGAGTTTTTCTCCGGATATCTCATGCAAGAGTTCCATAATGTGCCGGATCTACACCCATTAGGTGCAAAATAATTATCAACGTGATACCATTTTTTTATATCTCTACCAGATACAACTCGATATTTAGTTATATCATTATCAAAATAGCTTTTGAATAGATTTACAAACTCTTCAATTTGACTATCATTGATATAGAACATTTGCAAAGTTTCCTTTTTAAGGAACTTCTTAACAAATCTACCAACTTTAATTTTTGTTCTGAATTTCTCTTCTGAGAAACCATTACATATGTTAAGTTTAGATTTTGGTACAAAAGAGATTGTATCGATTTCATCAACTTTAATATAGTCACCTTCTAATTTAAATAAGGCGATATCATTATGTCTTAGAATATCTGATATTCTAGACATTCCAGTTGTCGATGTAATGAATTCCCAAAGTTCATTATCAAAGTTGAGGTTCTGAAACATAATATATACTTTTATGAATTATCTACTTGAGTTTAAAAATTATTATAAAGAAGGAGATTTAGTATTAATCGAGTATTGGTATAATGGAATGGTTACTCCAGTTAAAATACTTGAAAAAGTTGGTCGTCGCTTCAAAGTTACACATAACATATCACAATCACAAATTTTTAATGCTCCTGATGAATTAGTATCATCATCTGATATTATTGATCATTATAATCAATAAACCAAAGCATTTATCATTATCTCATAACAATCTCTATCATCTGGATTAGTCATATCCAAATATTGATCTTTGATAACTTCAATTTCTTCTTTTGAAAGTGAAGAGTTCAGAAATTTATCTTTCATTGGATCATATTTGTAATTTCTATCACTTTTAGTATAGAAATCAGAATTAGGTTTAATACTACTATTTGATGTAATTTCTACAAGGTCTCCACCATTGTCAAAAAATTCACGTCCACTAATTTCTTCAGTTTCCCATTTCTTTTTACTGTTACTTCTTCTTGTTTTTTTATATCTTGGATTGTAGTAGTCTTCATAGTAATCATCACCACCGTGATATTGACCATAGTCATATTGACTGTAATTAGAATTATTCCAGTTTCTACTACCACCTTTCCAACTCTTAGAGTAACCTCTACTATTCCAAGATTGAGAAGTTCTTGAATCATAGGAATCCCATTTAGATTCTACTTTACTCATATCTCTTTTTGTAGGTAGGTTTTCCCAGTCTACTAAAAGACATGCTTTTGCTAATTTTTCAAGGTGATCAATGTCTTGACGTTCATTTGTAGTATGTTCACTGTAATAACCAACCGATACGTTTGTACATTCTGGAATCACAGATGTAAACTCAGCAGAGTCAGTATACACACCAGTATCATCTATTTTATATTCGAGTCCAATACGGTGATTATTAAGTTGTTTCGCTAGTTCTCGTCCAAATTCATCTGAACAAGTTCTTGTTCCAGATTGGTGTGTAATAATAGATGTTGTGCCTCTACGGTCAAATGAGATAATTCTATCATAAATACCTTTGAATTCAATAAATTTTGCCGCTAGTCCAGAACCAATACAGCCAACTTCTTCACCAATGAAGAAATAGTAAGTACCCGGAACATTGTTTTTAATCATCCACAACATAATAGTAACACCTGCTTTATCATCGGCACCTAAGATAGATGTATTGTCAGTGCTTATTATGTTACCTTGAATTTTGTGAACTACGGGAGTTTGACTTTTACAGGCTGTGTCAAAGTGAGAAGCGAAGATAGTTCGGGTGTCTCCGATTTTTAAGAAGTAATTACCTTGAGAGTCTTTCTCTAAGTTCTGTGGTAATACGTTAATATCTTGCATTTCTTTAACAAAATCATCTTCATATCCGTATGGATATGTTTTTGATGTTAGTTTCAAAAATGTAGATTTTATAAAAGATTCTTTATTCATTAATACAAATA
>JACCDW011676906.1_pt1 | contig 15237 bp, 14 predicted proteins | sample 7449781 | NCBI WGS metagenome assembly JACCDW01 (sample SAMN15323449, study PRJNA562643) | freshwater metagenome | isolation source: river surface water | place: USA:Blue River Watershed | collected 2017-08-18
ACCTTGTTCCGCCCAAATCCCTGGGTCGGGAAGATGTGGAACTCCATTGGTCGCCGCTTTTGGAAAAGGCCCAAGCAATGCATTCCACCGAAGACCTGTTGCGCACCTGCGTGGAACACGCCGCTCTGCGGCTGGCCCAAGACCTCCAGCAAGGTCCCGACGGACCCGTCTTGGTCACGGGAGGAGGCGCTCACAACGCGTTCTTTATGGAAGTTCTCAGCAATCACACTTTCCGCCACCTCCATCTATTGCCCTCCCACCAAGCAGATTACAAAGAGGCTGCGGCCTTCGCTTTTTTGGCAGCTCTACGGCTGCGCGGGGAAAACAATATATTGGCATCCGTTACAGGAGCCTCGCACGATCATTCATCCGGCACCATTTGGACGTACGAAGGATAAAAAAATAAACTTTGTATAACATCTCCGAAAGTCCATTTGTTCTCCAATGGATTCAACTTTCTCCTATCTTTGAAACAATCGTTAAACAATAAAAGATGATTTACGGCCTGATGATTGCCCTTTTCGTGCTCGGCTACGCCGCGATTGTATTTGAGCACTCCCTTAAAATTGACAAGGCCGCTGCTGCGCTCTTAACCGGTGTACTCTGTTGGACCACCTACATTGTGGGAGGCGCAGACCTCCACCATGCACAGCATTTGCTCTTGGAACATGTGAGCGAAATTGCCGGCATCCTGTTTTTCTTGCTGGGCGCCATGACCATTGTGGAGCTGGTGGATGCGCACGAAGGATTTTCCGTCATTACCAGCCGATTGCAGACCAAAAGCCCTGTGGTATTGCTGTGGGCCGTTAGTTTCATGACCTTTTTCCTGTCCTCCGTTTTGGACAACCTTACTACCGCCATCGTCATGATTTCCTTGCTGCGTAAATTGATCCAAGACCAACCTACCCGTTGGACCTTTGCCGGCATTGTTATCATTGCCGCCAATGCCGGCGGTGCATGGTCTCCAATCGGGGACGTAACCACCACCATGCTGTGGATTGGCGAGCAAATCACTGCAGGAGAAATTGTTCAGGGCGTATTTCTAACATCTCTTACGGCCTTATTGGTACCCGTTATCTTTTTGTCTTTCTCGCTGAAAGGGGAACTGCAGAAGCCAGAGGCATCAACCCAAATGAACAACGATTACGTGACCGACGGAGAACGAAAATTGGTCTTGGCAGCCGGTATTGGCGGATTGCTTTTCGTCCCCATCTTCAAAACCATCACCCACCTCCCCCCTTTCATGGGCATGATGATGTCTTTGGGTGCTTTGTGGATTTTGACAGACATCTTGCACCGCAAGAAAGCCCAAGAACACCGCCAGCACTTGGGCGTGATTCATACCTTGCGCAAAATTGACACCCCGTCGGTCCTTTTCTTTTTGGGCATCTTACTGGCCGTTGCCGCCTTGCAAGCAGGCGGACAACTGACCGACCTGGCCAAAGGGCTGGATTCAGCGGTAGGAACCTCCACGGAAACAGGCGTATTTGTGGTTGGAGGAATCATCGGCCTCCTCTCCGCCATTGTAGATAACGTTCCTTTGGTGGCCGCTGCCATGGGCATGTACCCCATTGAATCTTTTGCCGGCTCGTTTTTCTCTACCGACGGCTTGTTTTGGGAATACCTGGCCTTCACTGCAGGTACTGGGGGCTCCATTTTGATTATTGGTTCTGCTGCCGGTGTTGCGGTCATGGGCTTGGAAAAAATCCCGTTTGGTTGGTACCTCAAGCGCATCAGCTTTTTGGCCTTGCTCGGTTATTTAGCCGGCATTGGGGTCTATATGTTGCAGCACCATTTCGGTTTCTAACCGGCTCTCCATTTCTTCCTTTTTGAACAAGGGGCGGTTGTCAACCGCCCCTTGTTCATATTTGGACCTTCCCCAACGTGAAAGACGAACACCGAAGGCATAAGTTTGGTCCAAGTTTTGCGTTAACCTAAGAAAACCCGCTTTATGTCCTTTTTGCAAATTACCATGGAAGAGCCCGCGGCCGATCAAGCTGCCGCCGTTGCCCAAGCCACCGCAGATGCCCCTGTTGAGAAAACCATGACCATTATGGAATTGGCCTTTTCGGGCGGAATTGCAGGCAATACCATCATGGCTTTGTTGTTTTTGATGTCCATCATTACCGTTTATCTTTTTGTCGAGCGGTTAATGGCCATTAAAAAAGCCAATAAGTTGGACCCGCAGTTTATGAACAACATCCGGGATCATGTTGCCAACGGCAAAATCCAATCGGCCATACAATTGTGCGAGCGCACCGATACGCCCGTCTCCCGCATGATCCAAAAGGGTATCACCCGCATTGGAAAACCGCTTCAAGACATTTCCGCTTCCATTGAGAACCAAGGAAAATTGGAAATCCAGCGCCTGGAAACCAACTTATCGCTTCTCGCGACCATGGCCGGCGGTGCTCCCATGATGGGATTTTTGGGCACTGTGGTGGGGATGATTCTTTCGTTTAAAGAAATGGCCAATGCTGGCGGCCAGGTACAGGTAGACATGTTGGCCGAGGGTATCTACATTGCCATGATCACCACGGTAGCCGGTCTGATTGTGGGCATCTTCGCCTACTTCGGATACAACTATTTGGTGGGCAACGTGAGCTCGGTCATCCACAAGATGGAAGCCAGCACCACGGACTTCCTGGATCTGTTGGACGAACCGGCCTAAAATTTCCCTTTTGCGCACGCTTTTCCTCCATTAAAAGCCTGAATCCATGAAATTAACCACCCGCAACAAGGTTTCGCCGGAATTCAACATGTCTTCCATGACGGACTTGGTGTTCTTGCTTTTGATCTTTTTTATGTTGACCTCCACCCTGGTTACCAGCAGTGCTTTGGACGTCGTATTGCCCAAAAGCAAAGCCCAAACCGTCAAAAAAGCGACCGTCACGGTGACCATCGACGAAGACCTGAACTTCAGCGTGGGCAAAAACGTCGTGTCCGAAGAAGAAGTGGAAATGTACCTCCTGCAAGAAGTAGCCAACGACCCCGAGGCCGTGGTGATTTTGCGGACCGACGAGTCGGTGCCGACCGGGAAAGCCGTTCATGTCATGGACATTGCGTACCGCAATAAACTCAAAATGGTGCTGGCCACCGACCCCAAGTAAAATGAACTCGTCCGTAGAACGCGACCAAAAGAACCACCGGGTGGCCGGATGGGTGGTGACGGGGGTGTTCCATGCGTTGGTTTTGGTGTTTTTTGCATTCTTCGGACTTACCTACCAAGATCCACCGCCGGAAGAAGGCATTGCTTTGGATTTTGGTTACGAAAACGAAGGGTTTGGACAGTCCACCCAATCTTCTGAACTACCCGTTCCACCTACTCCCGAAGACCCTACGGATGCCACAGCGGTGACCCAAGACGTGGAACCGACGGATGTGTCCGTCAGCGACAAGCCCAAGCCGGCAGAACGCCCCAAGCCGGTGGAAACGCCAAAAACGCAAGAACCCGTTAAGCCCCAACCGTCCAATGCGTTGTCCAGCCGATTGAATAAGCTGAAAACCACCGGTACCGGGAATGGGAGCGGGAACACTGCAGGCGGCGGGGACCAAGGAAGCCCAACGGGAACCCCGGGAGGAGGCAACGGGGGCAACGGCAGCGGCACCCAAGGAATGGGGGATTACCGACTGGGGAGCCGGAGTGCCAATGTCCGACCCAGACCGGTATACGATTGCGAAGACGAGGGCCGTGTCGTCGTGAAGGTATCGGTAGACCGAAACGGAAATGTGATTTCTGCGGAACCCGGAGTTGGAGGGAGCACCACGTCCTCTTCGTGTTTGTTGGAACGAGCAAAACAAGCCGCAATGAAAACCAAATGGCAGGCCGACCCCGACGCCTTGGAAACCCAAATTGGGACCATTGTATACCGATTTGAAAAGAATTAAATCGCCTTTTTGCCTTTTTCTGCATGACTTTTGAGGAAACGACCGCGTGGCTGTACTCCCAGCTCCCGGTGTTCCAGCGCACCGGCGGAGGTGCCCAGTATAAAATCGACCTGGAGAAAACCGAGGCGCTCATGAAGGCCTTGGACCATCCCGAACAAGCATTCTCCAGCATCCACGTGGGTGGCACCAACGGCAAGGGATCTACCAGCCATATGCTGGCGTCGGTACTCCAAACGGCCGGGTATCGGGTTGGGTTGTATACATCGCCTCATCTCCTGGACTTCCGGGAGCGCATTCGCATCGACGGGATACCCCTTTCCCAAGAGGAAGTCGTTTCCTTTGTGGAGAAACACCGCCCCCATTTGGAGGGCTGTAGTTTTTTTGAAGCCACCGTGGGGATGGCCTTTGATGCCTTTCGGCGCCATCGGGTAGACGTCGCCGTAGTGGAGGTTGGTTTGGGCGGTCGCTTGGACAGTACCAATGTGATTCTACCGGAAGTGGCTGTAGTCACATCCATTGGACTGGACCACCAAGCGTATTTGGGTACCACCCGGGCGGCCATTGCCGGGGAAAAGGCCGGGATTTTCAAAACGGGAATTCCGGTTGTCGTCGGCGAAAAAGACCCCGAAACGGCGCCTATTTTTGAGGCGCGTGCTCGGGCAGTAGGAGCCGACTTGCATTGGGCGGAAGACCTCGTACCCCACCCTCTTCCGTGCAGCTTGCAAGGTGCCTACCAAACCCACAACGTGCGGTGCGTACAAGCGGCACTCCAGCTGCAAACGCGTTGGAAGGTCTCGCCCGAGCACCTTCGGATTGGTTTGATGGAGGTGGTACAGCGCACCGGACTGCGCGGCCGCTGGGAGGTTTTGCAGACCCAAGGGCCCCGCGTCGTTGCAGACACCGGCCACAACGCACACGGCCTGCGGCCGGTGGTGGAACAACTCCTCCAGGAATGCCCGGCCGACGGTACCCTGCACGCGGTAATTGGGACTGTAGCAGACAAGGACCCCCTTGATGTCTTGGCCCTGCTCCCCCGGGACGCCCATTACTACTGGGTGCAAGCGGACTTGCCGCGCGCCCTGCCCGCTTCGGCCTTGGCCGAGCGAGCTGCCGAATTCGGCCTACGGGGCCGCGTGAGCGGCCCCGTGGCGCGCGGACTGGAAGACGCGCTGCGCGAAGCGCAGCCCCAGGACCTTGTATTTGTGGGAGGATCGATCTTTGTGGTGGCCGAGGCGTTGGCCCATTGGGATGCCCACCAGGGAAAGCCCGCGGGCGGGGCTTCTGCCTAGAATCGGTAACTCAAGCCGGTGGTGGTGCCAAACGTAAATGCGGGCACACCGGCATAATCCGCTGGAAAAGCGTCGTAATTCACAAAACCCGACGTCACCCATTGGAGCCGGCGGGTCAAACGGGTCTGTATCCGGGTGTTGAAAACCATGCGAAAATCGGCCCAACGCAAAAGGTCGGGCTGGTAGTAGACCACCGTATTCCATCGGGTTCGGTCAGAAAGCTGGACTTCGGAACTGACATAAGTACTCATCCGCAAGGCGTAGTTCAAGACCCCCGTCTTTTCTTCCAAGTCAAATTCCCCCATCAAAAGCGGGCTCCAGTATATTTCCCATCCTTTGGCCTTGATGGTTTTGATGCGTGCCCCAAAACCTGCGTTGTATCGCTGGGCAATCCGCAGAGGACGGTCCCGCTGGTACTGAAAAAAGGCTTCCAACGTGAACCGTGGCTGGAGTTCCAAGTTGTACCGACCGTGCAAAAAGGCGTTGCTTTCAAACAACAATTTGTCTCCGCCCACCCGGGTAGACCACGTGCCGCTGGCCATGCCGTAAAAGGTCTCATTGCCTATGCTCTTGCGCACATTGGCAGCTCCATACGTTCTCAACAGCACATTCTGCGCACCCCCCAAGTAAAATTGACCGTCCACGATTCCGTGGGTGCCCGCCGAATCCCCGGTGGCCCCCCGCATCGCTTCGATGTTCACAATTTGCGCTTGGGCAGGAGCCCATCCAAAAAGACAAAACACCGCCGCTCCAAGAAACGCACGGGTCAATCTAACCGCCCCGAAGAGGCACACCAAGCTGGCACTGTCTTTGCCCATTTGGATACAAAAATAGTTACGACCTTTGAGCATGAACCGAAATTTCTTCCACCCCGCCCGGATTCTTGGTTTAGCCATTGCCTGTTTCTTTTTCGGGACCCGTCTGTCGGCCCAGACCTGGGAAGACCTCAACCAACAATTGGGGGCTTTCTCCACCGACCATTCGGCGCAATACCAACGAAAGACCCTGAACGTAAACACCCTTCGACTCGGCGGTCTTCAACCCGACGAGGCCGCTCAATGGAACCAATTTGAGTTGGTTGAAAAAACGAAAAAACCCAACAAATTGGGGAATGCGGTCAAATTCTCGGTTACCCTCACCGCGCTGCATTACGAAAACACCGACGACAGGGACTGGGCCATGAAGAACTGGCTCAAACAATTCATGGGAACAGCCGCCGTTCGCCCCGGTAGAAATACAAAAAGCGTACCCGACGCCCCTCCCGGAGTGGTGATTATCGGAGAGCGTTCGATTGTCCTCCTTACCCTCCCTTGCGCCCAGTACGACGCCCAGACTTTCCGCGAATGGCGTGCCAAGATGGCCCAGTACTTTGCAACGGAAACGTCGGTTGTTTTGGAGTTGGACGGCTGCGAAGGCCCCCTCAATTGGACCAAGAACGCACCGGACCCCACGGATCGTCGCTGGAAGTAAGCGCAAACAACTCGGCTTCCAAACCGAGCCACTTGGCTTCGGTGGTCGCCCGTTTTTGGACCGCTTCCAGGTATTTGGCCTCCCGGGCATTCACCAAGAACAAGGTGCTTTCGCCCAGAATAAATCGCCTCGTCTCAAGCGAATACAGGCGCTCGGCGGCTTTTTCCGCTTCTCGCACGGCCACCAATTGGCGGCGCAGTTCCTTGCGCTCCACCCATTTGGCTTGAAACCACTGCTCCAATTGGCCTTTTTGCCAGGTAGCCTGTGACATTTCGGATTGCCATTGGGCGTTTGCCGCACGGTAAGCGCCTCGGCTTTTTCGGAGCAATAACGGCACTTTCCAACCTACCTTCCATTGGGCATAATCTGCATCTGGCGCAAAAGAAGTCACGCCTTTCTGCCACCAGCGGTACTCCAACACCGGCGCAGGCATCCACTGGGTCTGAGCCAATCGCTTGGCATTCCCGGCAAGGGAAACCGGCACGTCCACGGCAGACCAAAAGGCACCCGTACTCCAAGCTCCCCAAGCTGCCACGGAATCTTCCACCGTGTGTATTCCTGTAAACCGCCGGCCGCCCGGTTCCCACGTAGCTGGCGGCAATCCCAAAGATTGGACATCCGACCACCGGAACAAGGCCAAACGCGCCCGAGCGGCCATCCAGTCTACTTCGGCCTCGGAACGCTGACGGTGCCGGTCTGCCAAGGCCATGTGGGCTTCCAGGGTGTCCATGGCTGACTTTTCCCGTTGCTTAAAGGCCTCCATGACCATTTGTTTCCGCACCTGCGCCAAGCGCTCTGCACGCAAGTTGGCTGCTCGAATATCATGGGCAGCTGCCCATTCCGCATAGGATTTGGATGCATCCGCCAGCAATTTTCTACGAACTTGCTCCCTTTTCCATTCGGCTTCTTCCTGCATCAACTCGGCTTGCTTCCATGCGGCCCTGCGCTGGTCCCAAAGCAGTTGGGGCCCCAAGGGCAAGGACATTCCTACAGCCAACAAACCGCCGGCACCGGTCGCATCTTCGGGATTCAAGTCTGCGCCGCTGGAAACGCCTGCCTTGGCTACCAAATCCACACCGGCCCAGGTAGGAACCACCAAGGATGCGTCCTGTTTTCGGTACAAAAATCCAGACGGATCTTGCTTGGCTTCTTCTTTGCCCTCGAGAACAGGGTCAAAAGCGGACCGCGCCTCCATTTGCTTCCCCGCTAACGATTGGACTTTTTGGTCCGCACTGAGCCACAACGGATGGTGGTCCAACACTTCCTTCATGAATTGGCCGTACGACCAAGTGGCGGTATCTGCACCCCGGAATTCTAAGAAATACTCCGTGGAATAACGAGGACTTTTAGAGGTCTCGCCTAGGAGAACACCGGGAAAAATCCCAATGGCCCAGCACATTCCATGGAGCAGTCGTTGGCCGACCCTCATGGCTTCTTTCCTCGATTTTGTTTCGCGGGCAGGTAATAATCCGGAGGGAATCCATTGAACTGTCGCCATATTTCGTACCACAACGGAACATTTTTCAAAAGAAGGACCCCATACGTTCCTGTCCCGATGGCCAGTTGATCGGGCCATGCTTCCGTTGGAACCAGTATAATCCGGTATTTACCGTCCGCAGCCGGCGTCGGGCTAACAGCAACTACCTGGGCACCGAAAACGCCTGTGCTTCCCTGGGGCCAACCGGGCAAAGGCAACGAGGGCCAACCGTCAAAAGCCAACTGAGCGGTGAGTCCGTTGTGGACCAAAGCAATGTCCTGCGGTGAGACTTGCATCTCCACCGAGTGGGTTCCATCGAAGGGCATCAATTCCACCAACGGATCTGCTTCTTTCACGGTTTGACCCAATCCAGGATTGAACAACCGCGTAACCAATCCGGAAGTCGGCGCTACAATGTACCGGCTTTGCACGCGGATACGCAAACTGGAAAGCTTGCTTTGCAACTTTTGGATTTCGCCCTGTGCGGTAGAGGCATCCGCTTGAGCGGCAGCGCGGTCCGCCAATAACTTGGACTCCTTCTCCCGGTACGACGAACGTTTCCATTCGATGTCGGCCTTTGCCCGACCTACGTTATTGGTCGCACTGATCGACTTGGATTTGGTCTCTTGAAACTTGTCTTGGCGCTGTTCCCATTCGTACAAACTCTTCACCCCAATTCGGGCCAACGTGTCGGCACGAGCCATTTGCCTTTCGGCCAAGGTCAAGGAGATTGTTTGCGCTGCAGATTCTGCAGAATCGCTGATTGCCTTGAGGGTTGTGGCACGCACATCAAAGCCCCCAGCCCGGCGGAGAGCAATCCATTGTTCCTCCAGTGCGCTTGCCTTATTGGTGTAGGAGGTAAAGGCCTCCTGCTTGGCTTGAACCTCCGCCTCCAATCGCTGAAGCAATTGAGGATCCATGTAATCTTCTTTTACTTCAGCAAGGTATACCAGGGTATCCCCTTGCATCACGGTATCCCCTTCTTTAACGCGCCAAGCCGCTATGCGTCCAGGCATTACTGCTGTCAACAGTTGGGCACGGCTGTTCGGTTCACGAACCACAACGACCCCGTAATCGGTGATATTTTGGGTCCAAGGCAAAAAGAGGGCTGCCACCACAAATGCAGAAGTAAACAAAACCCAACGCTGGGCGGAAAGCAAGCCTCCGCGGGTGGTTGTCTTTTCGAGTGTCTTGTGAAAACGGGGATCCACGTGTTCAATCACCCGATCGTCGTTCAGGTTTAACATATTTCCGTCGCTTTAAGCCGTTCCGGCATGTCGGACCAAGGTCCCATATAGGTCAATTCGTTGCCTACGACCACCGCCACTTGGTCCATTCTCTCGAGTACATCCGCGCGGTGGGTGATGCAGACCAGCGTACACGTCTCTGAGGACCGAAGCATTTCTTCCAACCACTTTACGCGCTCAGCGGGACGAATTCCGGCAAGTGCGTCATACATGATGCGCAACGCTGCCTCGCCGGCCAAGGCGCGAACACTGTGCAGCTGCATGGCTAAATCCGGATGCCAACGGAAAAAATCCGGGTGAATATCGGTCTCCCATCCGGCGGGCCCAAAAGCTTCTTGAAGGAGCCCCAGACGCATGAGTGTATGAATAACTTCGTCCCGTGTGGCTCCCCGCCGTTGGAGATTCTCCATAACGCTGCCCGAGATAAACCCGCCATACGGTAAGTTGTCCTCCATGCGTTCCGAATACCGGCTTTGATCCCAAGAATGGATAGGTAAATCATTGATTTTGAGACCATCGCCCGCCTCAGACAACGGCATAGCAAGTCCTTCAAAAAACGGCTGAACATCTGTGCCCTCACCAATGACCAAGCCCAATTTTGTGCCGGCCTTCACACGCAACTTCCATGGAATCCATTCCATTGACCACGCAGCCTGGTCGTAACCGGGAGCTCCTCCTTCGGGTCTCCTCTCCAACGGCAATTGAACGACTGAGGCAATTTTCTCCACGCCCGCATGAACGTCATACAATCCCTCGAGCAGGCGAAAGATCTTTTCTGCATTGTTCATGATGATGAAAAACACAATCTCGACGGCAACAAATTCGCCAATACTCACCGTCCGTTCCACCACCAGAGCGCCGCCTGCAATCAGCAGTAGAGCGGTGAACGCAAAACGAACAATTACCATCCAAATGTGCTGTCCGTAGAGTATACGGAAGTGGCGCGTACGGGCGTCGAGGTACAAATTGATTGCGGCATCCACCCGGGAATGGGCACGAGCGGTCTCGCCTTCCGCTTTCAGCGCAGGTCCAATACGGGCCATTTCCTCTAGCTGTTGTGCCACCTCGTGCTTGTGGGTGCTTTCCTCGTAGCTCGTTGACAAACCCCGGTATAGGCTGACGCGGATGGCCAGTACCACCAAAGCAATGATGACCAACGCTACAATAACAAACCAGGTATCGTATAGCAACAAAAGCAGAAGGCCAAAAAAGATTTGCAAGATGGCCGTTGCCCCGTCCACAATGAGTTTTGGAAGTTCTTTTTGAACCGTTAAAGTGTCGAAAAACCGGTTGATTAAATCCGGTAAATAATCCTTGCGTAAAACATCGGAACGGAGCAACGGAATCCGGTGGGCAAATTCGATCGACGAGCGCACAAAAATCCGCTGTTGGAGCAACTCCACTATACGCAATTGCATCAAATACAATACCCCCGCAAGCACAATAGCGAAGAGCACGCCTGCTACCAGAAGCCACCAGGATGCAGACAAACGTCCGCCCATGATTTGGCCTATCAAGGCCTGTATGCCCAAAGGAAAGGACAAAGAGATTGCGCCGTGCAAAGTGGCAAACACCACGACTCGTCCCATGTCCTTGCGGTCATTGGAGAGCAGGCGAATCAACTTTTCAAAGTTGGGATTCCCTTCAGCCATAGGTATAAAACAATAGATGGGTTGCAACAGGCATTATCCGAAAGCGTCGTTCCATGGAAGAGATTGCTTAATGTGCTCTAAATCTACAATTTGCTGTCCTTCTAAATCGGCCAAGCTCCGAGCAACCCGCAAAAGGTGTGCCACCCGGGAGGGCGGAATCTTTCTCTTAGCTTCGTCTGTTTCTAACCATTGAACGACTGACTTGTTTACATGGCTTTGCCCCAAGATACGATGGAAAAGTAAATCTCTGTTGAATGTCCTTTTTTCGGCTTCTGGCCCGTTGCGCAATCGAGCAAGGTCCGCGGCTATTTTCAACCGCTGCAAGGCTTCTGCTGGAGATAATATGGGATAGGTTTGGTCGGTATTCCAATAAGATACCGCATCGATCTGATCCACGAGGGCCTTCCGAAAACGCACTTTTCGGGATTGGATTTGGTGGCTTCGGCAGATACACGTCCCGATGGGTCCACATGAGCAGGTTGAGGTGGCGAGGACGAGCTGAAATTGCGCGGGAACCCGCCAACTTCCCGCTCCGCGACCCACGGACAAGCTCCCTTTTTGCAAGGGTCCGTTCAACAGATCATCCAAACGGGGATCTTGATCGTGCCAACGGCCAATGGCCAAAAGACCTTCATGGGCGCGGGTAATTTCCTCCATAAAGGCATCTGCCCCTGTCCCCACTCCCGCAGACAAGGACCACAGCCCTTTCGAAAGCCGGAATGGGACTTTTCTGGAGATTGCATGCTCTGCTTGTGCCACAGACAATTCGTGTACCGCACTTGGAAACAAGGACCAATCCGATTCCGGATTCGCGCAAATCAATGCATGGTGCTTACCATGAGCCAAAATCAATGCAAGCCATTGCATTTTTGGGACGGCAGACAACAATTGGAAGGCCGTAAAGTCGTTTTGGCATTGCATTTTGGTCGATGCCGTGTTTTGAAGCATCGCCGCAGGCGCACGCGTTGGTGAAAGCCCTTCTACCCACTTCAAGGCATCTTCAAGATTCTCTACATAACGAATTCGGCCATTTTGATCTCGGTCGTCATCGCTGGATTTGGGCAAAACAACCCAATCGGCATTCGCCGCAAGAGCCAATTGAACCAATTGCGACTCACCCAGAGTGGGCAAAACACGGCCGTCCATGTGGAGTTCACCCAATGCCCAAATCCGGAGGGTACAATCGGGTCGGTGTGCCATTGCAATCCCCAATGCCAAGGGCAAGTCGTACGAGGCACCCGATTTGGGGACGGCCGAAGGTGAAAGGCCAATTACCCACTTGCCCGAAGGCCAAGGACGCCCGGTACTTCGCCAGGCATGCCGCACCCGCTGAGGGGATTCCCGCAAAACCCGTTCTCCAAAACCCATCAATTCCCAACGCGTCCCGGGTCGGTGAACAACGTCCAACTCGACCGGACGTGGGAAGTTTCCCACCGATAACGTATAAATTCGTGTTGCTTGCATGGTGCGTATTTTGCCGCAAGGTGCAAGGCAAACACACCGGTAGTCGGTAGGAAACGGATATACGTATTGGGCAGCCGTTACTCGTCTTGCAGATTCCAGGCCTCCATCAACTCCGGGTTGATAAATACGTGGGAAATAATGGTGCAGCGAGTGGGGTCAAATAGATCAACACCGCGAATGCTCAATGGAAGGAACTGGCCCGTATCTACATTTCGCAATCCAAAGAGTCCTTCGTTGGATTCCCACAAAACCGCATACATCGCCGATGTTTGGTTGTCCAAGTCCAGGTATCTGACCAAATCCCATTCATAGATGCGTTTGCCTTTGGCGTCTTTCCAGCCTGTCCATTCGTCGACATGCTCGTATTCTACAGGGAGTCCGGTCCACCAAAACCCGTCGCGGGAATAGTAGAGTGTACCGTGGATATCCCTTAGGTATCCCGCAATCTCGGAGCCGGAGCGCAGTCGGTATCTTCTCTCTTCCACGAGGTTAAAACACCCCTGGGCCTCGATTGTTTAAACCAACGCATGAAGCGCGGCAATTCGCTAATAAATCTACTTGCTGGACGTCGCGATTTCCCACGCGCGCTCAAAAACAGGAGTGGGTTCAACCGCATGAAGGCAGGGAACGTCCCCCAGGGCACAGGACGGTTTGCCAAAAATGCTGCAAGGCCTGCATGGGAATGCAGCGTCGGGGGCCTGAAGGACCGTAACGCGGGGGTGTCCGGGCCCGAGAAAACCGGCTTTGGGGTGGGTGCCTCCCCAAACGGACACAACGGGAAGTCCGGATTGTACAGCGAGGTGCAGATTGCCGCTGTCTAAGGTGATGGCCACGTGGCATTCGGCGCGCAACCCCGCTTCTTCCTCCGGGGGCAAACCTGCAGCAACTTGGAACTGGGCAGGGTATTTGGGATCTACCATGCCGCTGAGCAAGGCCGTCTCCGAGGCGGCCCCTACCAACACCACACGTCCGCCCTGTTTGGCCCACCGGTGAGCCACATCGGTGGAGTATGAAATGGGCCATTGCTTGGTCTTGTGCCTTGCGGTTGGCGCTAAATACAGCGTTGGGGGCGATCCGGGAGAGGCGGGATCAACGGGGGAAGGCAGGACCTGAGTCGCAGATTGGTCGTTCCAGACCAAGGAAATACCCAAGCGTTGAAAAACTTCCGACATCCGCGTGGTTACAGGCGTGAGTGCTTCGGATTGCAGGGCTCCCCGCAGCCGCAAGGCCCGCCGCTGGGGTCGGTCTTTTACGAGGCGCTCGATGGGCAATCCGCGCCATCCCAGGCCGGCACAGATGACCCGCGTCCGGAGATTTCGGTGCAGGTCCGCTACCGCATCGATTGGGGTGCCTTGGGCAGCCGCCTCGCGCATTTTGCTACGTACCCAGGCCAATACCCCCCACGGGGTTTGCTGGGACCCTTTGAAATCCGTGGTCCAGAAAAGTAAGCGGTTGTGGGACGGAATCTTGGCCGCCAATTCCGGACGGGTGACCCACGTTATGTGCAGGTCGGGATTTTGCTCCAAGGCCGCACGCACCAAGGTTGACGTCATCGAGACGTCGCCCAAGGCGGAAAAGCGCAAGACCAGGAGGCGTTTCATGTCAGTCCAATGTACGATAAAGAACGGGGTTCAGGGCAGGATCGTTGTACATTTTCATTTGCCGGTAGCGGTGATAGGGTGTTTCACCGGCACAAATCGCATGCCAAAGGCCATCGATTCCAGCCACAAGTACTTCCTTTTGGTGAAGCAAAATATTGAGCTTTTCTTGGCAGTTTTGGCGGTGTTCGGGAGAAGCGTCGGTGCGGCTGGACTCTGTTTGCATGTGCGAAATCTTCAGCGCAAGAATGGACAAACGGTCCAAGGCCCATGCAGGTGTTTCGGTTGGAATCCACTTCCAAGAGGACGGCTCCGGGGCTCCGTCCGAAAGTTGGGAGCAAGCGTGCAGAAAGTCGTCCAGGGCTTCGACGCGGTCTGTGCGTTCTTGGTTCAAGGCGTCGATTCGGCGTTTAAGTTCCAGTGCCACAGCGGGTCCCACCTGGGGATGGCGGATGCGGTCCTCGGCGTGCCACTGGACGGTGTCCACCCACGCTTTTTTCCACAACAATTCGCTCCATTCGTTTGCGTCCCACGGCACTGGGGGGCAAGGAAGGTCCCAAGGCAAATTGGACGAAGCACCGTCGGGAACCTGGCGGTGGTAGGTTCGGACAGCTTCCTCAAACAGGTCCCAAGCGGCAGCGGCAGCGAGCACGGAATGGATTATTGGGCCTTGAAGGCTGCCACACCGGCGTCCAACCAGTCGATGAATTTTTGGACATCGGGGTCGTAGGCGGCATGGCCGTTGAGGGGCTTGAGATCGTTGTGGCCTACAATCACGTAGTACGGCTGGGCGTTGGCATTGTAGTTGGCTGCCTGGAAGTCGGACCACTTGTTGCCCACCGTCCGTACTTTTTTGCCGGTGGTGGGGGAAACGTACTGCAGTTCCTCGGGGAGCAGGGTCCGTTCGTCCACGTACAGCGAAACCAAAACGACGTCCTCGCGCAAGCGACGGGCTACTTCCGGATTGCGCCAGACTTCTTCTTCCATCTTGCGGCAATTGACGCATCCCCACCCGGTAAAGTCAATCATGACCGGTTTGTTCTGGGTTTTGGCATAGGCCAAGGCTTTGTCAAAGTCGTTGAAGCAGGGAAGGTCCAGAGGGCAATGGGCCTCTGCGTCCAACTTGGCGGCCGACGAGGTCAGTTCCCCTCC
>JACCDW011351772.1_pt1 | contig 15236 bp, 9 predicted proteins | sample 7449781 | NCBI WGS metagenome assembly JACCDW01 (sample SAMN15323449, study PRJNA562643) | freshwater metagenome | isolation source: river surface water | place: USA:Blue River Watershed | collected 2017-08-18
GTCAAATTCACAAGCTTGACCGATGATAATTGGCCCACTGCCAATGATAAGAACGTGTTTGAGAGAATTGTCTTTAGGCATATATCCAAAAATTGCACAAAGTTAGGCTATCGAGGATACATTTGAACGGATAAGTTTTGTAAAATGAAAAATTTGGTAAATTGTAAAATTTATACAAATCGGAAGACAATGGGTAAAAGCAGGTACTCCAAGAAAAATAAGACCCAATAAAATTTATAAAACTTCTTTATGGATTCTTGAGAATCTAGTTTTGTGTTGTTTGATTTTGTGTAAAAAAGAAAGAGAAGGATGCCATGAATTAACAACAACCACAAGGCAGAGTAAGGATTTAATGTGGGAATGAAAAACCAAATTGTTCCCATGAAAATATACGTTATTGCAATTAAACTTGTGCCCATTTTTAATGCTTTTTCCTTGCTAAAGGTGGCAGCTAATGTTTTAACATTAAATTGCTTGTCTCCATCGGTGTCGGGAATGTCTTTAAACCATGCGATTCCAATACTAAAGCAAGTGATAAATACTGTTAATGGAAGTAACCACGGGAATGTTTCAAATGAAACATTATGATTAAAAACACGAATAAAGTGTATTGCTATACCTATATTAATAAGGGGTCCTCTGACTAAAGCTATGGCAAGGGAAGCCCAAGAATATCGTTGTTTTAATCGAATTGGTGGAAGCGAATAAATAGCACCAATTCCTGCAATAATAGTAATTAAATAAAAAAGAAAAGTATCATGAAGATAGGCAAGAGTTAAAGATGCAATTATTGCTATTGATACTAAAATTTTTGCCTCTTTAATTGATAGTTCTCCAGTAATAATTGGTAGGTTGGGTTTGTTTATTTTATCTATTTCAATATCAGTTATTTGGTTGAGACCAGTAATAAAAATATTGCAAAGTAGACAGGCGATAAGGGTGGGAATTAGAATACTTAAATAGAATTCCAATGAGTGTATTAAATTGGGTAAAAATCCTATTCTTTTTTCGGAAAAATCGTGAGATATTATTTTTGTTACAATTTCAGTATGTTTTTCAATAGAAAAAATGACTAATAAAAAAATAGAAACAATACTTAATGCACTTCCAATTATGGTATGAGGTCTTGAAAATTTCCAAATAATTCTAGGGTTTAGAATATTCATATTCAAATAAACAACTAATTCAACTTTTTTGTGTTAGTTTAGGTAATTCTAAATTTCTTTAGTGTCGCAATTTTTAATATATTTAGGCTTTATTCTAGTCTTGGTTATGTTGGCGGTCTTGTTTATGCGCAAGGCAAGCGCTTATCATTTTTATATCAAGAAGTCGCTACATATTTCTGTGATTTTAATGTGTGCACATGCTTCCGTAAACTTGCCAACCTTGCCGTTATTTATCATCGTTACCCTTGTGTTCATAATACTATCGTGGGCTATTTTCAAGGGGTTTTTGTCCGATCCGATTTCTAAAGAAAAAGAGTGGGGAGTGCTTTATTTTGTTGGGGTATTTGCGGCAATGTTGCTCGTAATAATCTTTAAAAATCTACAAGAGTTGCAAGTTGTAGCTGCTTTTTCGTTAACAATTTTGGCTGTTTCTGATGGATTGGCTGGTATGATCGGCAGGGCTGTTTCAAATTTGAAAAGTAAAAAAGTAAGTGAAAGTATAGAAGAATCCTATAATGATGCCGTAAGAAGTAAGTCAGTAGTTGGTTTTTTAGTCTTTGTTTTTTCATGCATTCCGATAGTTACTTCTTATTTAACACGGTATTCCAATTATGATGTAATGGAGATACTACTTACAGCGATTATTTTTTCTTTAGTACTTGGAATTACTGAATTTGTTTCGAAAAAGGGATCAGATAATTTAACCGTAACATTATTTGCTTTCCTGTTGTTGTATTGGATCAACAGTAACCGATTTGATGATGTATTTAATTTCCATGTAAATAGTGTGTTACTGTTGTTACTAGTTTCATTCGTGTTGTTGGTAGGGTTGTATAAGGTAAAATTTCTAACCTTTTCGGGTTGTTTGGCGGCCTGGTTATTGGCTTTTATTGTAGTGATATTAGTAAATCAATCTTTATGGCCATTATTGGTTTTTCTTGTTTTTGGTTCGCTTTTAGGAAGGTTGCCTACCGAAAATGTTGTATCGGATGATCGATTTCATAAACCTAGAAATGCAGCTCAAGTATTTGCAAATGGTGGCATCGTTTTAATTTTATGTATTTTGACTTGGGGTACGTGGGTATTTGGAATTTCAATATTTGATCCTGGTGAATTACAGAAATTAATATTGGTTTCTGTGGCGATTTGTATGGCGGATACTGCAAGTAGTGAACTAGGTTCTCGTTATGGAGGAATCCCCAGAGATATTTTAACATTTAAACCATTAGGAGCGGGAGTATCCGGGGGAATCACTTGGGTTGGAACTGCCTTTGGCTTATTCGGGTCCTTGATAATCGTGCTAATAGGATACACCCAAGTAGTTATGAATATTACCGAATTGATTTTCTTTGTTCTTTTGGGTTTTTTAGGTATGATATTGGATAGTATTCTTGGCGCTAAGTTTCAATATAAAGAATTAATAAATGGACAATGGCGAGATGCACAAAATAAAAATGATATTCGCAAATTCAAAGGATTATGGTTTGTTACTAATAACGCCGTTAATTTTATTTCTAATATATTAGTAATCTTTTTATTAATGTGTATTTATTGGTTTTTTTAAACCAGATTTTAATCGAGATTTTATTGAAATTGAACAATTTCGGTATGATTTTTGGGGGTAAAGCCCCAAATCGTTGTTTTACGATACATGAATTATTACAGTTCCAAAAAAGACAACCTAGATTGTTTGCTCGAGTATACAGTGAACCATGATTGTGTATATTCATTTTTAGAGAATTTGACTTATATTACACCGGATTTAATACATTTGACTATGTTCTGTCCGGAAATTTCTAAATTTTTAGTCAAACCCAATACGATGAATACCTCAAAAAATCAATTTCAATCCGAAAAAGTAGGAGTATGTTAATTATAGAAAAACCATTACCTAAACTAATAGTTACAAAAAATAATATGATTAGATTATATAAATATTTTGCTATCGCCCTTGTAGCATTATTTACAAACGTTGCGTTAGGGCAATTTAAATCTACCCTTGTAAAAAATGTTACATGTAATGGTGGAAACAATGGTTGGATTAAGTTGAAAATGGACAATAGCCAAGACTATGAATATAACATTAACGGAGGTCCTGCTCAATTCGATAGCATATTTCGTAATTTGGTAGCACTGCCACCAACAAATTTTTATGTAGTTGGTTATAAATTAAAGTCTTCAGGGGGGGCATTTACTACAGTTAATGTTTCCTTGACCGAACCTAGTGCAATTTCAGTTAGTTTTCCAGCACTAACATTAAAAGATGTTACTTGTAATGGTGGAAATAATGGGGAGGTTTTTGCATCCGTAAGTGGTGGTCATTCTGGATATAAATATTCTTGGAACACAACTCCTATATTAACAACAGCATCAATAACTGGATTAGTTGCAAATAACTACACAGTAAATATCACTGACGACAGTGGTTGTACAGGAAATAATACAGTAACAATTAAAGAACCCGCCAAAATCACAAGTACTGCTTCTCAAACGGATGTTTTATGTAATGGAAAATCAACCGGGGCATTAAATATTACAGCAACCGGTGGTTCTGGTTCATACTCAATATATACTTGGACAGGCCCTGGAACATTTTCATCTACTGCAAAAGATTTAACGTTATTAGCCGCAGGTACATATAATGTTGAAATCGAAGATAATAAGGGATGCAAAGGAACTAGTACTTATACTATTACGGAACCCTCTGCAATTACAGCTACGCCAACAGTTAAAGATCTTAAGTGCTTTAATGATAATTCCGGTGAAATTAGTCTTTCGGTAAATGGAGGAACTCCGGGATATACGTATTTGTGGTCTGGACCAGGTAGTTTCACTTCAACAAATCAAAATGTAACAGGTTTGGCTGCTGATAATACGTATTCAGTGAAAATCACGGATGCTAATGCTTGTGAGTTAACCTTAAGCGCTATAACAGTAACAGAACCTTCCAAATTGAACATCGCTGAAATAGTAACCTCAGTGGATTGTAATGGCGCAGCAACTGGTGAAATTGATGTAACAACTACAGGTGGAACAACCCCATATGCATTCCAATGGGATGACGCTCCAATTAATTCTACGACCGAAGATTTAACCAGTTTAAAAGCAGGAGATTACGAAATTACTGTACTGGACGATAATGGTTGTACCGAAATAAAAACTATCACCGTTTCAGAACCTGCAATTATCGCAATAACCGAAACACATGTCGATAATTTGTGTAACGGTGATGCCTTAGGAACTATCGATGTGAGTGTTACGGGTGGTACCGTGGGTTCAAGTAGCACATACACTTACGAATGGACACAAAGTGGAAATCCTGTAGCTACTACCAAAGATTTAATCAATTTAGCAGCAGGAACCTATGATTTACAAGTAACCGATGACAATAGCTGTATAATGAATCTCTCGGTTGCTATATCTGAACCAACCTTGATTTCAGCAAATGGCCTAGTAACCGATGCAAAATGTTATAAAGGCAATGACGGGGAGATTATCATGTCTATTTCTGGTGGAACAGTTGGTGGATCTAGTAATTATGTCGTAAACTGGACAGGTCCAAATTCGTATACTGCTTCAACACAAGATATCAATACCCTTTTTGCTGGTGATTACGATTACTCAATTGTTGATGATAATAACTGCCAAATCACAGGGAAACTAACGGTAGGTGAACCTACAGAGTTAGTACTTACCACTACTCCAAGTTCTATTTGTGATGGATCAGGACAAATTACGTTTTCAGCAACTGGTGGAACTTCAGCAACCGGTGATTATATTTTTGAGGTAGATGGTGTAACATCTACTAGCCCTGTTGTTAACCTGTTTGATAATGTTTATATTGTTAAAGCGATTGATGATAACGCTTGTGAAGACACTATTCATACAACAGTAAAACACGTAGATCCAATTTTACCAACGGTAAAGACACAGATGAAAGTAGTTTATCTCGATGCCTCTGGAATTGCCTCTGTTACCACTGCCGATGTAGATAACGCTTCCACTGATAATTGTGGAGTTAAGTCTCTTTCGTTAGATAAAACAACCTTTAACTGCAGTAATGTTGGTCAAAATATCGTAACACTAACGGTTACGGACATAAATGACAATATTAATTCTGATACCGTGAGTGTATTTGTTAGAGATACCATTTCTCCAACATTATCACTTGCGAGTACATTAATTGCCATAGATACTTCAGGTAATGCGTATTTGACAGCAGGCTTAGTAATTACCGCTGCAGCAGATAATTGCGGAGTAAAAGATACAGTATTGTCAAAAAGCGTATTTGGATTAGCCGATTTAGGAAATAATACGGTAGATGTTACTATTACAGATGTAAATGGCAACACGAAAAGTAAAAAAGTTACAGTAAATGTATATATCGCCGATTCAGATAAAGATAGTATACCTGATTATATCGAGAGGAATGTTGATTCAGATGGTGATGGTATTATGAATTATCTTGATTTAGATTCTGACAATGATGCCATCTCCGATTTAGTGGAAAACGATAGCATGAAATCATACGTAGGTCAAGATTTTGACAATGACGGTATACCCAATGCATTGGATTTAGATTCTGATGATGATGGTATTAATGATATCGTTGAAGTTGATTTAGGCGATATGGATGCTAATGGTAATGGACAAACAGATAATCCAATTGTTGTGGGATTACCTAACGATAAAGACGGTGATGGTGCACCCGATTATTTGGATTTAGATTCTGATGGTGATGGTATTTTTGATGTGGTTGAAAGTTTAGAAAAGTATGCTGATGTTAATTCAGATGGAAAAATTGATGGTACTGATTCAGACAAAGATGGTATTAAAGATGCAGCCGATGGATTTACTGGTTGGGCCGATAATGGCGATAAAAGACCAGCTAATAGCGATACCGATATAACGGAAGATTGGAGAGATACAGATTCCGATGATGATGGAATTCTCGATGCTACTGAAGGGGTTGTAGATACAGATAATGACTTAAAGCCTAATTATTTAGATACGGATTCTGATGATGACGGAATCTCTGATCAAATTGAAACAGCAACGGATACGGATTCCGATGGTAAAGGAAATTATATTGATACGGATTCGGATGAAGATGGAATTTTAGATAAATCCGAAGGAACCGCAGATCAAGATGGAGATACAAAGGGAAATTGGTTAGACGATGATAGCGATGGTGATGGTATTTCCGACAAGATTGAAACGGATTCCGATGCTGATAATGATACAAATCCAAATTACTTGGATACGGATTCTGATGGTGATGGTATTTTAGATCAAGAAGAAGGAACCGCAGATCCGGATGGCGATACGAAAGGCAATTGGTTAGACGACGATAGTGATGGGGATGGTATATTGGATTTAAATGAAACAAACGCAGATTACGATGGCGATGGAATTAAAAATTATTTGGATGACGATAGCGATGATGATGAATTAAAGGATGCCATTGAAGGCGAGTTAGATTTAGATAAAAATGGTAAAAAAGACTTCTTGGATCCTCAATATGTGGTACCGGAAGGGTTTTCACCCAATGGTGATGGTGTGAATGATATTTTCTATATAACTGGATTACGAGTATACAAAGAAGCTCAGTTCATTGTAATTAATCAGTGGGGTCAAGTTGTGTTTGAGTCTGACTTAGGGTATGGAAATAATTGGGATGGAACATTTGGAGGTTCGGGTCTCAAATTTGGTAGCGGTGTGGTTCCTGAAGGAATATATTATTTTGTGTTTAAACCAAATAAATTTAACATGCCTAATATAACAGGCAACATTTATATCAAACCTTAATGCTTATAAATAGGATGTTTATCAATAAAATAAAAACAATGAAATACGGATTAATACTGTTGTCACTGGTTGTAATATCTACCGCTACTGCGCAACAAGAACAAATGTATACCCATTACGATTTTAATTCCATGGCGATGAATCCAGGCTATACAGGTTCAAAAAGAACATTGGTAGCCAATGCATTATCTAGAACTCAATGGACGGAATTACCGGGTGCTCCAAGATATCAGAATTTTGCAATGCATTCCCCATTAGTTAATGATTTCGCTGTTGGTCTTAATTTCCAAACAGGTAAAATTGGAAAGTTTCAAGTTGCAAGTCCATTTAGTGAAACACAAATTGCAGGTAATATCGCATATCACAAACAGCTAGCGGAGGATTTGACTTTATCTGTTGGTTTGCGTTTAGGGGTTTACAATTACAAGGCAGAATTATCTAAGATTAAATTAAATAATGGTACGGATGTTGGGTTTACGAATAATGATTATTCGATTTCAAGCCCTATGACTGGTTTCGGTGCATATTTATATTCATCCAAATATTTCGTAGGTGTAAGTGCTCCGAGGATGGTTTTTGTAAATCCCGATGTAAGAAACAATTATAATGTGGAATACGCAGCTCAAGTTCATTACTATTTAACAGGTGGAGTTGTACTTGATGCAGGAACGGATTTAAAAATTAAACCTACAACCCAAATTAAATTTACGGATGGTGCTCCTGTATTGGCAGATTTTAATGTTCATGCCATCTACAAGGATAAATTTAGTCTAGGTGCGTTTTATCGTACTTCAAACACTGCTGGAATTATGGCAAATGCTATCGCTAATGATAACTTTACTATTTTCTATTCGTTTGATACCGTTCTAGGTGATATCGGACAGTACGTTCGTGGATCACACGAGATAGGTGTTCAGTTTATGGTTCCTCATTATGAAAATAGTAAGGTTCGTGTTCCAAGGTATTTCTAATTAATTATTACATCAACAATGAAATTTTCGAAGTCATATTTAGCATTAGTTGTTACATTTTCGGCAGTAATTAACTTGTTTGGCCAAAAATCTTTGGTTAAAGCAGTGTATAATAACAATTATCCAAAAATTATTAATTTAAATGGGGGTAATGTTGAAGCAACTAAAAAGGATTACAATAATCAAAGAGCCTTGGCTTTTTCATACTATCAAACAGATCAAGTATCTAAAGCCAATGAGTCTTATAAGATATTATTTAGTAAATACGCGGGTCAGGTGGATGATAATGATCGCTTATTTTATGCCTTGAATCAGCGTAAAAGCAAGAATTATCGTTTTTCTGACAGTGTTTTATTAGAATTAAAAAATACTACCTATAAAGAAAAATCGTTTTACCCTGAATTAAGTTCAGAGTTGTTTGAATTATTGCATGCAGAAGAGGAGTATTGGTCTGAAAATAATTTCGATTCCTTCTTTCTCATTAAACCGTTTGCTGCAAATTCTACAGACGGTGAATTTGCCTTGATACCTGATAAAAAAGGGAATGCTTATTTTTCCGCACAAAAGCAAAGTGGATTAAAATTGTCTCTTTCAGCTTGGACTGGAAAACCAAATTATGCAATCTATTTTGCTAAATACGGAGATAGCAGTTATTCAATGTCAACTCGATCTACTGTGAATGATCCAAAATTGAACCAGTATGTTAGTTATGTAGATATAAACACAGGCTGGATTTATATAACTCGAAATGCCAAGAAATTAAATAGTAAAAAAGAAAGAGTTTTAGAGGTTTATGCTATAAGACAAAACTCAATTACTAAAGAATGGAAAGAAGTACCATTTCAGTTTAATAATTCTCAGTTTTCAGTTGCTAATTTAGTTATCTCTTCTGATAGAAAAAGAGTAGTCTTTGTATCGGATAATCCGGCAGGTTATGGTAAATCCGATTTATGGGAGGCACCAATTATTCAGGATGATGAGTTTGGCTTGAAATTAGGCGAGATGGTTAATTTGGGGCCAGAGATTAATACTGCTTTGCGTGATAATTTTCCTGCTTTTAGTGATTCTGGAATTTTGTATTTCTCTTCTGAAGGTCACTTAGGTTATGGTGGTTTAGATTTATTCTATTTTGATTCTGCCGTGGGAGTAATTAACATGGGATTACCCGTAAATTCTAGTTATGACGATTTTAGTGCACAAATTCATGATACACAGAATTGGGGTACAATTACATCAAATCGAAATGGAAATGATGATAACTACTTCTTTAGATGGTCTGAATTATTAGAGGGCACTCAGGATGCAGGGAATGAAATTGTTGCAGAATTGGTAGATGCCAAAACGGGCTTACCTATTGCCAATGAATTAGTGGCATTTGATAATATCAACGATGCTGATCCAGCAATAAATTTAAAATCTGATGAACAAGGTCTTGTGAGATTTGATTACCAAATACCAGAAGGTGAAAATTGCGTTTTTCAAATGTCTTCTCACCCATGTGGATATCGTTATGCAATAGTTAAAGATACTCTTAAGCAAGGGTCCTCTAGTGAAGCTAACAAAATTAAAATAGCGGCAATTCCATATGCTGTAGGAGATGAATTAGGTTCATTGTTTGATATTAAACCGATTTATTTTGAAAAAGGCAAGTCTGAAATGACTATTGCTTCTAAGATGGAGTTAGACAGATTAGTGGCTATTCTTCAAGATAATCCAGGACTTTATGTTGAATTGGGCTCTCATACTGATTCCAGAGGTAGTGCTGAGAATAATTTTACATTGTCTCAATCACGTGCCAAGGCATCTTTCGATTATTTAATTTCTAGAGGCGTAAATGCATCAAGAATGGGATATCGGGGATACGGAGAAAGTAGATTAAAGAATGCATGCTCAGATGGAGTTACTTGTTCGGAACAACAACATGCAGAAAATCGTAGAACGGAGTATGTTGTTAAACGAATCGTACCTTGCGCGGAAGCAGAGGTTATTGCCCAAAATACTGCCACAAGTTCCGATAAAACTGCCACCAATAACTCTAGTAATAGTTCTTCTTCAACGGCTGGGTCTAAAACAAATTCAGGCAGCACAGCTCAAAATAGTGGAAGCAGTAATTCAGCGAATAATAATGGGGGTGCTGGCAAGCCCAATACAAATTCAGGTAGCAAAGGATACGCAAGTAACTCAACGGCAAATCAAGGACCTATGATCTGTGGTGACGCCGATGGCGACAATATTCCTGATTATTTGGATTCCGACTCTGACAATGATGGATTAAATGATGCAATTGAAGGAAAAGGTGATCCAGATAATGATGGATTACCCAATTTCATCGATCGTGATAGTGACAATGATGGTATTCCTGACGCAGTTGAAAAAGCTACAGATACGGATAGAGATGGCAAACCAAATTATATAGATTTAGACAGCGATGGGGATGGAATTGATGATTCGTATGAAGGTGTAGTAGATAGCGATGGGGATGGAGTAATGAATTTCTTGGATGCTGATTCTGATAATGATGGAATTTCTGATCGTTATGATGGCGTGGATGACTTTGATAATGATGGTACACCAAACTATTTGGATTTAGATAGTGATAATGATGGAATTTCAGATAAATTGGAAGGCAGAATGGATATCGACAAAGACGGTAAACCAAACTTCTTAGACTCCGATTCCGATGGGGATACTATTCCCGATGCAGTTGAAAGAGGAAATGGACAAACTCCTGTGGATACAGATAAAGATGGAAGACCTGATTACATCGATTATGATAGTGATGGCGATGGTATTGCTGATAAATTAGAAGCACCAGCATGTTTGCCTTCCACAACAGCTCCTACCGAAGTTCGTTCTACGCCTGTTGTAGCAAACACTACTCCGGTTAAGTCAAATCCGATAAGTAATAGTTCCTCTGCTACTATTACTGATTATAATGGCAAATTAGAATACCGTGTGCAGTTTATTATTTCAAAGCAGCGCATGAATACAAAAGAATTTGCTGATAAAGGTGTTGGAAGCGTATTTGAGTACTCTCAAGGCGGATATTATAAATATACTTCAGACAAGGTGTTTAAATCCGAGGAGGAAGCTGCAAACGAAAAAGCAAGATTGCGTTCTTTGGGATATCAAGATGCTTTCGTTGTATTATTCCAAAATGGAATAAGAGTGAAATAAAATATTCAGTTTAAAATTGATTTTTTAGATAATTAATTAAAAACATAGTAACAAGGGCGCCTTTACGGCGCCCTTGTTTGTTTAATCGTTAACATTTACGATTTTAACTGACTATGCTTGTTTATTGCGAAAAGAATTTAATCCATGTATAAATTGAAAATTCAATAGAACCTCAATCAAGTAAAATACATCCATTATTTTTGAACAAATGAAACGAATGCGCTTCAATGGTTTTGTGGTTTTAGCTTACCTCCTGGCGGTTTGTTTTATAGTAATTAGGAATTTTTTTAGCCCCTGGGGAGATATGTTTAACAATGGTGGCAATTATTCCCATTACAATAACTATTTGATTTTTAGACAGTCTTTTGGACATTTATTGGAATCAGTAAACTTATATATTACCTACCCAAAAGAATATTTTGATTTATATAAATACCCTCCATTTTTTGCCATGTTAATGGCACCGTTTTATTATATGCCCGTTTGGTTGGGTTACGGAATTTGGACCGCACTTAATACGATGTTGCCAGTTGTTGGGTTGAGGAGTTTAGGGTTGCTATCTACCCATAGAGGGTTGGTTCTGTCTTTGGTAATACTCGCAGAAGCAATTACTGCTGGACTTAACTCACAAAGTAATGGTATTGTTGTGGGGTTGCTTTTACTTGCTTTTAGTGCCGCAATTAATGAAAAGACTTTACAATCGGTTTTATATATATGGCTTTCGGCATTTATTAAAATTTTTGGAGTATTGTTTTTCTTGGTTTTTTTGTGTTTTCCTAAGCAACTGAAAAAAGCCATTCCTCAGGCGATCGGCATGTTGGTTGTTTTTGCCTTTTTTCCTGCTGTGTTTGGAGGTATAAATGCATTGTTCCATCATTATCAAGATTGGGCAGTTTTATTGCAGAATGATTTCAGTATTCATGTAAAATATTCTGTTATGGGCTGGTTGAAATCTTGGTTTGGTATAAATTATTCTAAAAATACCATAATATTAATTGGTCTTGTTATTCAAATTTTACCCCTGATAATTGTACATAAATCAATTAAGAAAGCTTCATTTTATTGGCCTTATGCGTTATCAATAATAGTTTGGATGGTTATTTTTAATCATATGGCAGAATCTGCCACATACATAATAGCCGTACTACCCATTGCCGCATGGTTGGCCTATACGCGAAAGTTGAATGTCGTTGATTGGGTTTTAGCAGCGTTAGTGTTGTTATTTACGATTTTTGGTCCAACAGATCTTTATCCGGAGCATTGGAGGCACTTAATTGTTGAAACATATCAGCTAAAAGCATTTCCTTGTATCGCGTTTTGGCTTTATTTGATTATTAAATCTGCAACAAGTCATAACTTTATGTTGGTAGCAAAAAAATAGGCTACTTCAGAAACGAAGTAGCCTATTATAGTTAAAAACAAACTAGAATCAGAATGAATGCCTGCGATTTGCTTTGCGTAAACCCAAAATCTAGTTTATTTAGGATTAATTTCTTGGCTTATTGCCTTTGTTAAATCCACCTCTACGATCGCCCCTATCTCCACCATTGTTGCTTGGTCTTGGTCTACTTTCTCTTTCAACATAACCTTCTGGTTTAGGCGTTAGAGAACGCATACTTAGACGGAATTTTCCTGTCTTTTGATCCACTTCAACCAGTTGAACCTCTAATTCTTGACCCTCAGTAAATATACCTTCCATGGAGTTTATTCTCTCCCACGAAATTTCACTGATGTGTAGTAGACCGTCTTTACCCGGCATAAATTCTACAAAAGCTCCAAAATCAGTGATGGTTTTCACTTTGCCTTTATAGGTAGCTCCAACTTCAGGAATTGCAACAATTCCTTGAATAGCAGCTTTAGCTGCATTCATTCCATCGGCGTCATTGCTTAGTATTTCAACATATCCTTTTCCTTCTTTTTCTTCTATAGAAATAGTAGTGCCGGTACGCGCTTGAAGCTCTTGGATAATCTTTCCACCTGGGCCAATTACTGCACCAATAAATTCTTTGTCGATTATAATTAATTCAATTCTTGGAGTGTGAGGTTTTAAATCAGTGCTTGCCTCACTAATAGTTTTCTCCATTTCGCCAAGGATGTGTAATCTTCCATCTTTTGCTTGTTTTAAAGCTTGAGACACCATGTCCCATTTAAGACCATTGATTTTAATATCCATTTGGCAAGCCGTAATACCGTCTTTGGTTCCTACCACTTTGAAGTCCATATCACCCAAATGGTCTTCATCACCCAAGATATCAGTAAGTACAGAGTACTTTCCTGTTTCATCGGTAATTAAACCCATAGCGATACCGCCAACAGGTTTGCGTAATTGGATACCAGAGTCCATTAATGCCATTGATCCAGCGCAAACGGTAGCCATAGAAGAAGAACCATTAGATTCTAAAATATCACTTACAATACGAATTACATAAGCAACATCGGCTGGCAACATGGCTTTTAATCCGCGTAATGCTAGGTTTCCATGTCCAATCTCACGTCTGCCAGGACCACGATTAGGTCTCACCTCACCGGTAGAAAATCCAGGGAAATTGTAGTGTAATAGTAAACGACTTTTACCATGGAGCATAGGTGCATCCAGCAACTGTTCGTCTAATTTACCACCAAGGGTTACGGTTGTTAATGACTGAGTTTCACCGCGTGTGAACACAGCAGAACCATGGGCTGCAGGTAAATAATTCACCTCGGTATAAATAGGTCTAACCTGAGTGGTAGATCTGCCATCCAAACGCTTACCGCTCTCAAGAATCATCGCACGCATTTGGTTGTATTCTGCTTCGTGGAAATATTTTTTCGCTAAACGAACCAATCTGTTCTCATCTTCTTGACCTTCAAACTGTTTAACGTATTCCGATATAATCGCTTTAAACTGTTCGGAACGCTCCTTTTTTGAAGCACCACTTTCAGCAACAACTCGGATAGCCGCGGAAGTTTCGCGAATTACTCGTTCACGTAGTTCTTCGTCATTATCTTCATGGTTGTACTCACGAACAGGCTTTCTACCACCCATTTTTTCTAAGAAAGCCAATTGCTCGGCACATTGACGCTTAATGGCGTCGTGTCCAAATTGTAAAGCAGATAAAAATTCCTCTTCAGAAATTTCTTGCATTTCACCTTCTACCATGTTTAAATCGTTGGCAGTACCACCCACCAATAAATCTACATCCGATTTGTCTAATTCTTCTTTGGTAGGATTCAATATCCACTGTCCATCGATTCTTCCAATTCTTACTTCAGAGATAGGTCCATTAAAAGGAATATCACTTAGCATTAATGCGGTAGAAGCAGCTAATCCAACATAAGTGTCTGGGAGGATGTTCTCGTCTGAAGAAATTAGGGTTAACATAACCTGTGTATCGGCGTGATAATCTTCAGGAAATAGAGGTCTTAAACAACGGTCTACTAATCTCGAAATCAACACTTCATAATCCGATAACTTGGCTTCTCTACGATGAAAACTACCAGGTATTCGGCCTACAGCGGCAAATTTTTCTTGGTAATCAACACTTAACGGTAGGAAATCTACTCCTTCTTTTGCGTCGTAATTAGAAACAACCGAAGCTAAAATCATGGTTTTGCCAACTTTTACTACGCAACTTCCGTGTGCTTGTCTGGCAAGTTTACCAGTTTCAATTTCGATGATTTTACCATCACCGGAATCAAATTGTGTTTTTTGTATATTAAACATTGTATGTATTTTTTAAAATAATATCAAATAAAAAGCCCCGATTCGCTTTGGCGAACGGGGCTTTCCTTGTAATAAAATATGATAGAAATTACTTACGTAATCCTAGTTCTTTAATCAATGCGCGGTACTTGAAAATATCTTTCTTCGCAAGATAATTCAACAAGCTTCTGCGCTTACCTACCAACTTAATAAGAGATAACTCAGCGCTCTTATCTTTACGTTGGGTTTTCAAATGATTACTGATAAAATTAATTCTTTCAGTAAACATTGCAACCTGGGCTTCGGTGCTTCCTGTATTGGCTTCATTACCTCCGAAGGCCTTGAAAATTTCTTTCTTTCTTTCAGCAGTTAAATGCATGGTATTCTCAAATGGGACGCAAAGATAACGAATTTGTTATAATTTGTGGAAAC
>JACCDW010624857.1_pt1 | contig 15235 bp, 8 predicted proteins | sample 7449781 | NCBI WGS metagenome assembly JACCDW01 (sample SAMN15323449, study PRJNA562643) | freshwater metagenome | isolation source: river surface water | place: USA:Blue River Watershed | collected 2017-08-18
AACTAGTTACTCTAATTGTATTTTGTCTTTTATTGGTTGGTAAAAATATAGGTGTGGCTCAGTCTACTTATGGCTTGCCATGTACTGATTTATATTTTAGTGAATATATCGAACCAGGACCAGGATTCTCTGGATGTAAAGCAATTGAAATTTATAACCCTACCAATACAAAGATTGGTCTTGTAAATTATAAGTTAGAAATCATTAATGGAAACACATCCGTGATGCTAAGCCATATATTTGGTCCTACAGACTCCATTAATGGCATGGGGGTTTATGTTGTCGGTGGTGGAGCTCCAGCAACAGCTCCTCAAAGCCCGGTTGTGGCTGCTGTTGTAGATACTTTCATGACTAGCGTTAACTTTAACGGTGATGACGCTTTTTATCTAATCAATCTTTTAAATGGTGATACCTTAGACGTGTTTGGTACGCCTGGTTCGGATCCAGGGACCTCTTGGCAAATTAATACACCACTTACGAATAACTTCTCAGTTAATACCACACTTGTTCGTAATCCTAATATTTATCATGGAGAAAAGAATTGGATGATGAAAGGAATGTATGAATGGACAGCTTATCCAATGAATACATTTACGATGCTTGGTAGTCATATTACCTTTCCTTGTGGAACACCTATACCTCCAACAGTGATTTTTGATTCCACCTATACTGTTTTCAATGAGAACAGTGGCACGGTAAATTTGCCACTGCATATCTTGTTTGCAAATAGTGACACTACAAAGGTGGACGTTGTTTTAGTAAGCGGAGCTGGTAGTGCAACTTCAGGCACCGATTATAACTTCGTTACGCAAACGGTCGTTATCCCTCCTTATTGGAATGGTTTAATTGATCCAGATACTTTGCAGATTATTGATGATTTGAATATAGAGGTGACAGAAGATTTGTTTGTTGAATTAACAAACGCTCAAAATGCCCAAATTTTGGCTGTCGCTCAAGATACTTTGCGCGTAGATATTTTGGATAATGATTTTGCGCCAAGTAATTCCATTCAATTCCTAGCACCTGTTAATAATACTATTTTAGAGCAGGCGATTACCTTGCAGATCCCTGTAGTTTTAAGTGCGAGTGCTGCTGGTCCTTATACTGCCGACGTTAATTTGCTTGCTGCCAATACAACAGCTATTCAAGGGGTTGATTATAATTTTACAACCACTACATTGACATTCTTGAACGCGCAAGACACGCAGTATGTCTCTTTAGATGTTTATGATGAATGCGTTTGTGAACTAATGGAAAGTATTCAATTGGTTGTTTCAAATCCAAGTGCTGGGATTACTATTGGAATTGATTCTGTTTATTCATTAGATATCTTGCCAAACGATGCTCCGCCAAGTGTTACTTTTGGTGCAAGCACTTATTCCTTTAATGAAGGCCAGCTAGCCCAGGTAGTTCCAGTTAATTTAAGTGCGGCACATTGTGATACAATGTATGTTTTAATTTCGATGGATCCTGCCTCTAATTATGTTGCAGGAAGCACGGCATGGGACTTTAGTGGTTATGCAAATGGCACTACTTCAATTGTACTAACAATTCCTCCGGGACAAACTACGGACACTGTAGTGTTGGATATTTATTCGAATGCTACCTTGAATGTAAGTGGCTTAGCTCAGTCATTTACGCTGAATGCTACTTGGGCGAATTGTCAAAGTGGAACAGGTTTGAGTTCTAGCTCTACCTTGATTACAGTGAATGACATGAATCCTATCCCAAGTTTCTCATTCAATATGGCTAGTATGAGTATTGCAGAAGGTGGTGGAGCTGTTTTAGTTCCGGTGGATTTTACTAATGATTATGGCTTTGGGGGCACAGTAAGTGTAATGTCAATGGATATTACCACCACTTTAGGATTAGATTATACATTCCCAGGTGCGGTTTTGAATTTCGGTCCTACAGATACTCAACTTATCTTAACGATACCAATTATTCAAGACCTTATTTTCGAAGGAACTGAGACTTTCTCTTTGATGTTGTATGGTGCCGGAGCAAATACACAACTTAATACAGCAGCATCTAATACATTGATCGATATTTTGGATGATGATGTTTATACGCCGCCAACGGTTTCTGTAAACTTCGTACAACCGACCTATGTCATGTATCCTGAGGCCGCTACTGTGGTTAATATACCTGTGGTTGCTACCGGAGCAACTCCGATCTTCCCTTTAAACTTAAATGTGAATCTTGATTTGATTAATTCAAGTGCTACGCTTGGAAGTGATTTCGTGATGGCCAATCCAAGCACGCTAACATTTGCTTCCGCGAACGATACGCAATATGTTCAGTTATCTATTATTGATGATTGTGATTTAGAATTTTTGGAAAGTATTGTTTTGACGATGTCAAATCCTGTAAACGTTCTCATTGGTCAAGATTCTGTCTTTTACTTAGATATTCTTCAAAATGATCCTTTACCTAGCGTTAGTTTCAGCAGTAACCCAACCCAAACTATTGGTGAGGCTGGTGGTATGTTGCAAGTGCCGGTATTCTTGAGCAATCCTTATTGTGATACAGTAACCGTATCTTATACATTGGCAGGTACGGCAATTGCTCCTGCTGATTATAGTGTAGGTGGTACTGTAGGTACTGTCACTTTTTATCCAGGTGATACTGTTGTTTACATAACGATTAGCATCGTGGATGATATTATTGTAGAGCCAACAGAGAATATCGTATTAGTTCTAGTGAATCCAATTGGAGCGACCATGGGTGCTATGCAAACAGATGTGGTTACCATCAATGACAATGATGTTCTTGCACCATCGGTTTACTTTGGTACAACTTCAAATACTTACATTGAAAGTGCGGGTACTATCACTGTTCCTGTGATGATTCAAAATCCAGGCGCTACAACGGTTAGTGTAACTGCCACGCTTACCAGTGGTGCGGCCTTGGTAGGTACGGATATTACAGGTACAACTTCACAGACGATTATATTCCCTCCTGGTTCTAGTACCCCTCAAAATGTAACTTTCACTATTGTGGATGATGCGATTGTGGAAGGAACAGAAAACTTTACGATAGTATTAAGTAATGCGGTAAGTGCAACTATTGGTGCTGCCAATACGTTCACTGCTTCAATTACAGATAATGATAACGGCGGTTTACAGACTATCGCACAATTCCAAAGTACTGCTAATACAGTAAAAGAAGGGCAGACACTCGTTTTGAATGTGCCTGTTTATGTGAGCAATCCAACGGCCTCTCCTGTTTCGGTATCTTTCACTGTGAATGCAGGCACTTGTCTTCCTACTAGTGATTATGTTGTGATTACGGCAAGTCCTTTAATTATTCCTCCTTTCAATACCGTGAACAATATTCAAATCAATATTGTGGATGATAATTTGTTTGAGACGTCTGAACAGTTTACGATTACTTTGAATTCTGCTCAAAACGCGAATTTGGGTGCGCAAACCACGATGCAGATTTATGTATTGGATAATGATTTTGCTACCGGAGTGGAGGATATTAATGCAAATGTGATCAAAGTATATCCTTCTCCTATTGAGAGTAATGGTGTACTTAGCATCGAACGTGCGCAAGCGACTCCTGCTAATTTCCAATTATTGAATTTAATGGGACAAGTGGTAATGCAAAACGCTATTACAAGTGCTAAGGAACAAATTCAATTGCGTGATTTAAGTGCAGGAACTTATGTTTATCGAATTATTGAAAATGGCGTTCTAAAAGGGAACGGCCAAATTGTAATTGAAAGATAGAAAATCTGTGATATTAAGAACCCCGTAAGAAATTACGGGGTTTTTTATTTGTCAAAAAGTGCGGGATGTTTAATTGCTAACTATATTTGTCTTTCTAATATTCAACATGAAAGAGCAAAATAAATTCTGGTTGCCTACCATTGTAGCAATCTCTGTGATTCTAGGAGTTTTTATCGGGATGCGTTTGGGGTCAAATGGCGTAAACAAGTTCGGAGTAGGTGGTGGTCAATCTAAGTTTGATGAGCTATTGAACTATATTTCGAGTAATTACGTGGATACCTTGAACATGGAGAAAATTAAGGAAGAATCCTATGTTGAATTGTTGAAGCAATTAGATCCGCATAGCTCCTACATCTCTGCTGAAGAATTGAAAGGCGTTAATGAGCAATTGGAAGGTAATTTTGAGGGAATCGGGGTTGAGTTCTTTATCGTAAAGGATACCATTATGGTGGTGAATGTAATTTCAGGTGGACCATCGCAACAAGTTGGTATTCTTTCCGGAGATCGAATTGTAACGATTAATGATACTTTAGTTGCTGGTAAAAAAATCACCAATGAGAATGTTATTAAGAAGTTGCGTGGTAAAGGCGGTAGCAAGGTGAAGGTTGGAATTATCAGAGGGACTTCTAAGAAGCTGAGTTCGTATACGATTACTCGTGGTCAAATTCCTTTGTACAGTATCGATGCAGCCTTTATGTTGAATAAAGAAGTAGGGTATATCAAGGTGAATCGTTTTGCAGAGAATACGTATATCGAGTTTATGCAACGCTTGGATAGCCTGTTGCAGAAAGGTTCTATGAAGAAGTTGGTGATCGATTTGCGCGGTAATGGAGGCGGGTATTTAGATGCGGCAACCAAAATTTTGGATGAGTTGATTGACGGCGATAAGACTTTAGTTTATACTGTTGGTCGTAATCGTACGCGCCAAGATTATACTTCGCATGTGGAGGGGATGTTTGAGAAAGGTCAGATTGTGGTATTAGTAGATGAGGGCTCTGCAAGTGCGAGTGAAATTGTTTCTGGAGCCTTGCAAGATTGGGATCGCGGGACGATTATTGGTCGTCGTACCTTTGGAAAGGGTTTGGTACAAGAACAGTATCAATTGAGTGATGGTTCGGCTTTGCGTTTGACAGTGGCTCGTTATTATACACCAAGTGGAAGATGCATTCAGAAGAAGTATCAATTAGGCGAGGCTGATTATGAGTTGGATGTTTATAATCGTTATAAGCATGGGGAATTGACAAATGTTGACAGTATCAAGAATGCGGACACTATGAAGTATTATACAATGGTTAAGCATCGTCCTGTATTTGCGGGTGGCGGAGTTCGTCCGGATATCTTCGTTCCATTAGATACCACATTAGGTGCTGATCCTATGATTCGTTCTTTAATGAATGGAGGCGCTTTGCAGCAATTTGCTTATGAGTATGTTGCCCATAACAAGGCTACGATAGCAGCTTTCGGCAGTGCAGAAGCTTTTAACAGGAATTTTGATAAGGATGCCAAGGTTTTGAATTCTCTTATCAATTCCTCTGTAAAGGACGCCAAATACATAGGTGTGGTGAATGCTTCTGCTAGGGCGTTTATTGCTCGCCAGTTGAAGGCCTACATCGCCAAACAAGTATGGGGCGGAGACGCATTCTATTATATTTATGAGAGCGACGATTCGACTATCAAAGCAGCTTTGAAACATCTTCAATAATAATTTAGAATTTGCTTCAGTTTTTCTACATTTGTACCCAATAAAACCATTAATATGTCTTATTTATTTACTTCTGAGTCAGTTTCTGAAGGCCACCCAGATAAAGTAGCAGATCAGATTTCCGATGCAGTGATTGACGCCATGTTGGCGCAAGATGCTAAAAGTCGTGTAGCATGTGAAACATTGGTTACCACTGGTCAGGTGGTTGTTGCCGGTGAAATTACAACAAAAGCTAATATTGATTATCAAGCAGTGATTCGTAATACCATCAAAAATATTGGTTATACGAAAGCTGATTATATGTTCGAAGCGGATAGCTGTGGTATTTTAGTAGCTATTCATCAGCAATCTCCAGACATCGCACAAGGTGTAGATGAAGGAAAAGGTTTGCATAAAGAACAAGGTGCAGGCGACCAAGGTATGATGTTTGGTTATGCTTGTAAGGATACTGATACGTATATGCCATTGCCATTAGCATTGTCGCATTTGTTGTTAGAAGAATTAGCTGCGATTCGTAAGGAAGGTAAGATCATGAAATATCTTCGTCCGGATGCTAAGTCCCAAGTAACGATTGAATATGATGATAACAATCGTCCTATTCGTATTGATACCATTGTTATCTCTACACAACACGACGACTTCGCTAAAGAAGACGTGATGTTGAAGAAAATCAAAGAGGATATGATCAAAATTTTGATCCCTCGTATCATGAAGAAGTTGCCTAAGAAAATCCAGGTATTATTCGATAACAAAGTTGTTTACCATATCAATCCAACTGGAAAGTTCGTTATTGGCGGACCTCACGGCGATACAGGTTTGACTGGTCGTAAGATTATCGTTGATACGTATGGTGGTAAAGGTGCACACGGTGGTGGCGCATTCTCTGGTAAAGATCCTTCTAAAGTAGATCGTTCTGCAGCGTATGCAACTCGTCATATCGCGAAGAACATGGTTGCTGCAGGTTTGTGTGACGAAGTATTGGTACAAGTTGCTTATGCTATCGGTGTTGCAAAGCCAGTAGGTTTATATGTGAATACTTATGGTACTTCGAAAGTGAAAATGACTGACGGAGAAATGGCTAAAAAAGTAGCTGATATTTTTGATATGCGTCCAGCAGCGATCATTGATCGTTTGAAATTGAAAACGCCTATCTATAGCGAAACTGCAGCTTATGGTCATATGGGAAGAACTCCTGGTAAGAAAACTATCAATGGTAAAACCTATGAGACTTTCACTTGGGAGAAATTAGATTATGTGGCTAAAGTGAAGAAAGCTTTCGGTTTGAAATAATTCTTTTAGAATCGTGTAAAGGGCTGTATCTCGTCGATACAGCCCTTTTTTATTTTGATTAATTTGTTTATATTGTCTTTGAAAACCACAACTATGTATAAAAAGTTACTCTCTGTTTTTATATTAATTATTTTTGGCAAGCAAGTTTTTGCACAACAAAACACCATTCAAATTCAATTTCAAGTCTTAGATTCCATCAGCAAAGAAGGTGTTGTGAATGCCTTAGTGAGTGTGGATGGAAAAGCGATTGCTTATTCAGACTATAATGGTAAAGTAGAGGAGAAATTTACATACCCATTTAAGGCAAGTGATTTAAAAATTAAAGTCTCGGCATTGGGTTATAAGTCTTTCGAGTTTAGTATGTCGAAAGCGGGTGTTTCTAGTGTACTTGGCCCCATCATGTTATGTAAGGAAACCAAAGGTTTGAATACTATTGTGGTAAGCGGATCGAAGTATGCAAAGAATATTGCCGAGGAAACTGTATCGATGGAGGTGGTGAAGCCTAGTTTTATCGAGAAGAATAATTTTACCGCCTTAGATGAGGCTTTAAACAAGGTTCCTGGCGTAGATGTAGTAGACGGACAGGCGAACATACGTGGCGGCGGTGGATGGAGCTATGGGGCAGGAAGTAGGGTATTGGTGATGATTGATGATATGCCTTTAATTACGGCAGACGCAGGAGATGTGAAATGGGATTTTCTACCTATTGAGAATTGTGAGCAAGTAGAAATTTTAAAAGGCGCGGCATCCTCTTTATATGGATCTTCAGCTATGAATGGCGTGATTCACTTTAGAACAGCCTATGCGAAGTCGAAGCCGAAAACACATATCAGTTACTTTAGCGGTTGGAATGGCGATGCACCGATTCCTGCGGCGCAGTGGTGGGGTGAAACTGCTCCTGTATTTACAGGGATCAATTTCTTTCATTCAGAAAAGAAAGGAAATTTAGATTGGGTAATCGGCGGCGCTGGTTATACCGATTGGAACCGTAGCTATTTGTTAGGCGATTTTAATACGCGCGCTCGTATCAATGCTAATTTACGTTATCATGTGAAAGAGGTGAAAGGAATGACGATAGGCATAAACATGAACAACCAGATTTCAAAAGGGGCTACCTTCTTCTATTGGTTGAATGATAGTGCAGGGATGTATATTCCTTTCGGAGGGATTGATCCTGCGACCACCACAGTTAGTTATGGCGGAACCCGTCGTTTGAATGTGGATCCTTATTTGACATGGACCGATGAACATGGATTAAGTATCAATTTAAGAACGCGTTTCTTTCGTTCGAATAATGTCAACTCCGTTAATCAATCGAGCCTAGCCGATTTATATTATACTGAACAGCAGGTGCAGAAGCGTTTTCCTTTTGGCTTGAATGTGACAGGAGGAGCGGTGCACACCTACAGTAAAGTGAAAGCGGATTTATTTGGTCAGCATGATGGTAATAATATGGCCGTATATGCGCAGGCAGAACAGAAGATTGGTAAGCTCTGGTTATCAGCTGGTGTACGTAATGAGTGGTTTAGAATTGATTTAACGACAGCTACGTCGAAACCAGTTTATCGCACGGGCTTCAACTACCAAATAGCGCAAGCAACGTATTTACGCGGATCGTGGGGGATGGGCTATCGCTTCCCAAGTATCGGAGAGAAATTTGTGCGTACGCGTGTAGGCGGTGTGAATGTATTGCCTAATCCTAATTTGAAAGCAGAAAGCGGAAAGAGTTATGAAATCGGTATTAAGCAAGGTTTGAAGATTCAGAAGTGGCAAGGTTATTTTGACGTGGCTGCCTTTAGTACTACGTATAATAATATGGATGAGTTTCAGTTTAATATGTATTATCCGGGGTATGATCCTAGACATCCTGAGTTGACACCTCTGGATAGTTTCATTTATTATTTAGGATTTAAGATGATTAACGTATCGCAAGCGCGTATTAATGGGGCGGAGGCTACATTAGTTGGGCAAGGAGAAATTGGTAAAGTGAATTTTAATGTAATGGCTGGCTATACTTATTTACAGCCTTTAGAGATGAAGTGGGATAGCGCGAGAAAGGTAACCTATTCGGATACTTCCTCTAACTTTTTAAAGTATCGTGTTCGTCATACTGCTAAGATTGATATCGAGGCGAGTTATAAGAAGTTTACTATAGGTTCAGGATTTCGTTATATGAGTAGAGTTGTAAATATCGATGCTATTTTTGAAAACAAAGATTTGTTTCCAATCGGTGTTGCGAAGTTCAGACAAGCTCATTTAGATGGAACGTATCTATGGGACGCGCGTTTGTTTTATCAGTTGAACAGTCATATTCGTTTAGGCTTTGTTGCAAAGAATTTATTGAATGTGGTTTATACCGAGCGACCAGCTTTTGCCATGCCGCCACGTAACTATACGATTCAGGCGACGTTTGATTTTTAGAAGCTTTTTGTTTTCTCATAAAAAACACGCAAATTCGCGTTACAAAACGAACTAAAATGTCATTAACAAACACGATTCCTTCAGAAAAGGATATGATGGTGAGCGATTTTTTACCGCTTCATGGAACGGATTATATTGAATTGTACGTGGGCAATGCAAAGCAAGCAGCGCATTACTACAAAACCGCTTTCGGTTTTCAATCTTTGGCTTATGCCGGACCAGAAACAGGCGTGAAAGATCGTGTAAGTTATGTGTTGGTGCAAAACAAAATGCGTTTAGTACTTACTACACCTTTGAAAAGTGATCATCCAATTACGGAGCATCATAAAAAGCATGGAGATGGTGTGAAGGTTTTGGCCTTGATGGTAGAAGATGCTTATGATGCTTATGCGCAAACTATCAAGCGTGGAGCAAAGTCGTATATGGAACCAACAACTTTGAACGACGCTGCTGGCGAAGTTCGTTTGAGTGGTATCTGTACGTATGGCGAAGTGGCACACGTGTTTGTAGAACGTAAAAATTATAACGGTGTATTTATGCCTGGTTTCCGCGAATGGAAATCGGATTATAACCCAAGTCCGGTTGGATTAGAGTACGTCGACCATTGTGTTGGAAACGTAGGTTGGGATCAAATGAATACTTGGGTAAGCTTTTACGAGAATGTAATGGGCTTCCGTAATATTTTGAGCTTTGATGATAAAGATATTTCTACAGAATATTCAGCATTGATGTCCAAGGTGATGAGTAGTGGAAATGGCTATGTGAAGTTTCCAATCAACGAGCCTGCAGAAGGAAAGAAGAAATCACAAGTAGAAGAGTACTTAGATTTTTATGAGGGAGAAGGCGTTCAACATATCGCCGTAGCTACGAAAGATATCATCACAACGGTAAAGGCTATGATGGCTCGCGGCGTTGAGTTTTTGCAAGTGCCAAGCTCTTATTATGATGATTTATTAGATCGTGTAGGACCAATCGAAGAAGATCTCGCTCCGTTACGTGAATTGGGAATATTGGTTGATCGTGATGATGAAGGTTATTTGTTGCAATTATTCACGAAGCCTGTAGAAGATCGTCCGACTATGTTCTATGAAATTATCCAACGTAAAGGTGCTAAGTCATTTGGTAAGGGGAACTTCAAAGCTCTTTTCGAAGCGATTGAACGCGAACAAGCAAATAGAGGTAATTTGTAAAATTACTCTTAGCGATACAAAAAAAGCCTTCAGAATTTCTGAAGGCTTTTTTATTTAGTAGAGCTGGTGTGATCTATTATAATTATAACGAACGCCAATTCCGTAGAAGTCTTCATACTGCTTGTTTGGTGCTGTTTGACTAAAACTGCTTCGATGAATGTAGTTGAGTTCTAGGAATAAATTATATGCAAGCTCATAAGAAAGTACATAATCCAAAATCAAGGTATTGGTTTTATTGCCAATCGTGGTTGGGTAGGCATAGGTGATATCAGTACCTGCTAATCTTGAAGGACGAGTTTGATAAGAACTTAATGGATTACCACCCCAATTGCTATTAGCTGTATCCGCGCCATATATTTGATAGGCGCCATGTACAGAGGCTGTCAAGCGGCTATTCGGTTGATAAACGATACGACCAATTAACTCTTGGAAGTTTGCGCCAAGCGGATGTGCTAATGGTTGATTATAGTGCGTGAAATTTGCAATGGAATCATGATGGGCATAGGTATACGGGCGAACCCAATTGGCTTCCATAGTCGCATCTAAATTTTGTACGCCGAACATATCGTCGTATTGGAATCCTAATTGCATGCCGTATTTATTGGTCCAGTTATAGAAGTTTGCTTTTAAGCGATTAAAATTGAATTCATCCAAAAAAGCCTGTCCGTAGAGCTTCAAAGATTTTCCAATAATCCATGCACCGTCAATTCCTAGTGAGGTATTGTCAGGACTGCCAAGTGAGTGTTCTACGAAGCGATACGTGATAACAGGGTTTAAATAGGCTAGTTCAAATTGTTGGTTTCTTTGGAAGACAACGCCTTCAAATAGTCCTATTTTAAGACGTTTGAAAGGGTTGTAGGTAAAGTGATGGAAGGCTGCAAATTTTTTAGGGAATAAAAAGTCGCCTTTATTAAAGGTCGTTTGCATGGTGAGTTGCATGAACAGGTTTTCATAATCAAACTTGCCATAATGTGAATTGACGCGAAGGAACGGGATAGAAGCGCTATTGTCTGAAAGCCAAAGTGAGCGCATACCGTAGCCGATTTGTTGACGATCCTGACCAAAAGTAAAGCGGACACAATTTTTTAGCGTTGAAAAGGTGATATAGCCTCTTGCATCTAAAAAGTCATATCCGTAATATTTGTTCGCTTTGTTGAGGTGGTTAAATATTTTAAAATATCCCTGGCTTGGAACGGCACCATACCGATTCATATAATTGAACACATAATCTTGCGGCGCCCATTGATTCTCGCCAAGGTAGGTATAGAATCCTAATTTATTAAAAAGACTTCCTCTAACCTCGAAACCTCTAACGTTCCATACTTTATAGTGCGGATCGATCGAATTACCTCCTCCTTGATAGAAGACAACCGGATTTAATCGAACTTTTGCATCGGCGGTGTTGAGGAAATAGAAGTCTGTTTTCTTGTCGAAAATATTCCCCCAAAACAAAGGGTATCTACCTTCAATGCGTGCGTCTTCGGGCGCGTATTCCGCATGTCGGTCAATCATCCATTGAATATTATGATTGAGAACGGTATTTTCTCTGTCTCCTTCTAGAGTGTCTTTCTGTTGGTAACTGCGAATGATTGGAAGGATTGCGTCTTCGGGAATCATACTTTCGCCGGTATGGACATTGCTAGCGAAGCCGCCAGTTTTTATTTCTAGTTTTTGCAGCCAAAGCGCTTCTCTGCTGTTCATCGGAAGGTAAGGACTTTGTCCGAAGCTTGAATTTGCTATAAATACCAACATCCATACAAGGGCGATGCTAGTTTTTACAGAAGAATTGGGTCGCTTTATAATAAAATGCATAAACATACGTTTCCATAAAATTACGATTTGACTTGAATAAGGCTTGATTTCCAGTGAAAATTTTGCAGTTTTGCATATATGAACCAAAAAGCATTTCAATTACGTGATTTTTTGACCGGTACGATTATCGTTGCTGCACTTGGCTATTTTGTAGATATCTATGATTTAATCTTGTTCAGCATAGTACGTAAGCCAAGCTTGTTAGGTATTGGTGTTGCAGAAGCTAGTTTACAAAGTACCGGCTTATGGTTGATCAATATTCAAATGATAGGGATGTTGATTGGAGGGATTATTTGGGGGATTTTTGGGGATAAGAAGGGTCGCCTTTCGGTATTATTCGGTTCTATCTTATTGTATTCACTCGCTAATATTGCCAATGGCTTTGTACATACCGTTACCCAATACGCGATTTTACGTTTTATTGCAGGAATTGGATTGGCAGGAGAGTTGGGAGCGGGAATAACCTTAGTTGCGGAGTCTTTGCCAAAAGAAAAGCGCGGTTTCGGCGCGATGATTGTCGCTACTATCGGTTTACTAGGAGCGGTTTTTGCTGGTATAATGGGATTGATATTTCAAGATAATCCGGATGGTTGGCGCATTTGTTATTTTATCGGAGGTGCTTTAGGATTGCTGTTGTTATTTATGCGAATTGGACTTTTAGAGTCAGGTATGTATCAACAAATGGAAGCGGATGAAGAAGTAAAAAGGGGAGACTTTTTAATGGTATTTACTTCGAAGGAACGCTTTGTAAAGTTTGTAAAATGTGTGGTGATCGGGTTTCCTATATGGTATAGCATCGGGATTTTAGTAACGCTATCCCCCGAGTTTACTAAAGCCATTGGGGTTGTTGGTAAGGTGCAAGTGCCCTTAGCGATTATGCTTTATTATTTGGGCGCTAGTATCGGAGACGTTCTGTGCGGCTTCGGTAGTCATTATTTGAAGAGCAGAAAAAAGATTATCCTTATTTATATTCTGACCATTGCTGCTGTCTTAATTCCATTTTTCTTGGCCAAGGGAATGCCCGTGAATTGGTATTATGTGGTGGTGTTCTTTTTAGGAATGGGTGGCGGCTACTGGGCAATTTTAATGACCATCGCTACAGAATCTTTTGGTACCAATTTGCGTGCGACAGTAACGACTACAGTGCCAAACTTTATTCGTGGATCGCTTACTTTGATAACGCTATTATTTACAGGCTTACAAACTTATTTCAAACCATCCTTAGGGCATTCAAATGGCTTGATCTGGGCGGGAATATTAACCGGAGTTGTATGTTTGGGAATTCCATTACTAACCATCCGAAGTATGGAAGAAACGTATGGAAAGGATCTAAATTATCACGAAAAGGATTAGTGAATTATTTGTCCTTGTTCCATCCTTTTAAGTCGCTCCAAATTTTATCTAAGAATATAGCACTGCTGATACTTAAGTGCACACCTTCCATATTCAAGGAGGTTTCACTTTCATAGATGTCAAAACGATAGCCAGCCATAATATTGATCCCAAACCATCTGAATACAGGTGATTTGAAGTGGTCTCCAAATTTTAGGTTACTTGAAATTCCGACTGCGGCAGGTATATAAGTTGCCTTTATGTGTTGATTCGATTTGCTGCCTGATAAAATGTAATAGTTGTTCTTAAAATAAGCTAGTTCACTCACAACACTCCATTCACTATACTTCCCTTTATAAAAGACAGGTTCGGCATAAATACTAAAACCGAGTTGTTTGAGTTGTAAGTTAAAATCTGAATAAATATCTAAATCTGCAGCCCAAAGTGAATTCGACTTTAAGAAATAGGTATTGTTGCCATAGTAGACTCCTATACCGCATTTGAATTTTTGGTTGATATATGGACCTCCGCGATATCCCCAGATGTTTTGTTTCACATCTTTGAGTAAGTAGAAGCGCTGATCGAAATCAAATGCAAAGCCTACTTTCGCCTCCGCTTTTGAATGAAGCAAAGTAAATAAACACACTAAAATTAGGACTGTGTTCTTAACCATTCTTGTTGTTTCAAATAAGCCAAGAAATAACGTCCAATTAAATCTGATTCGATATTCACTAATTGACCGAGCTTCAACTGCGCTATATTAGTATGTTCCCAGGTATATGGTATGATTTCGACAGAGAATAAATTTTCTTTGCAATTAAAACAAGTAAGCGAAATTCCATCAATGGTTATACTTCCTTTTTCAATTAAGAGTGGAAGTTCCTTAGTAAATTGAAAACTTAGCAAATAGCTTCCTTCCTTCTTTTCAATCCCTATGCATTTTGCTTGGGCGTCTACATGACCTTGAACGATATGTCCGTCAAGACGTGCATTTACTGCCATCCCTCGTTCCAAATTAATTAGGTCATTCGCTTGCCAATGACCAATAGTCGTTTTGAGAATGGTTTCATCAATGGCAACCACTTCGTACCAGTCGGTAGATAAATTTGCAATCGTAAGACAAATACCATTATGCGCAACACTTTGATCTACTTTCAATTCATTAGTAAAGTTGGCTTGCATTCTAAGTCGTAGGTTGCTTCCTTCCTTTGAAACAGCTAAAAGCTTGCCGGTTGATTCAATAATTCCTGTAAACATTCGCCAAAGATACTTTAGAGTGATTTAATGAAGTGCAATACTAAAAAAGTTAAAGCACAACAGCCAATTATATTGTCTATCCAAAAGGAATTTGAAGATAGATTCGGTTTTTTATAGACCATAATTATTACGACTAAGCTGCTTAGAACCCATGTCAAGGCTTCCCATTTGTCGATCATAAACAGACAATATGGGAAATGGATGAAGGAGAAACAAAGCATCGGTAACAATAACAGCAAAGCACTATAAAAGGTTGTTTTCAAGCCATATTTAATTGGAAAGCTGATGAATGCATTTTTTTGATCCTCTTTTACTTGGTTAAGGTCTGTTATCAAACAAAGTGCGTAATAAATACAAAAGATGGCGACTCCGTTAGCTGCTGCCGCTTTCCATTGTGTTTGTATAAAATAATCTGTACCATCTGTGATCAAATTGTTTTTCTGCGCCAAGCTAGCTGCCATACTTTCCCAAACAGGAACCGCATATTGTAGCAG
>JACCDW010792512.1_pt1 | contig 15229 bp, 6 predicted proteins | sample 7449781 | NCBI WGS metagenome assembly JACCDW01 (sample SAMN15323449, study PRJNA562643) | freshwater metagenome | isolation source: river surface water | place: USA:Blue River Watershed | collected 2017-08-18
GACAGCACCCTCCGACTCACAAGCCCAGCCGCCCGGTTGACCATCGATCCTGGGCTTCCGGGTGCCTATCGGACCAATCGCCTGGTCGAGGTCGTCCACCCGTGGCAATACCGAGTGGATGGCGTGCTGCCCCACCCGCAGTGGCCAGTATGGAGCGATGCCAGCACCGGGTGGACCAACGGCGCCGGCGTGCTGTACGTCGAAGATGCCGAGCTTCCCGGCCCCAAGACGACCCTGCTGCCGGCGACCGCCGGGAGGCTGCCCACGACGGCCTACTTCCGGACCACCTTTGTCAACCCGATCACCAACGCCCTTTCCATCGAACTGGTCGCGAGCCTGCTGGTCGACGACGGAGCGCTGGTCTTCCTCAACGGTTCAGAGGTCCAGCGCCTTGGCTTGGACGAGGGCACGGTGCTGCCGACCACCCAGGCCAGTCGGAGTGTCGGAAATGCCGCCTGGGAGGGTCCTTTCCCCTGGGCGGCCACCGGCCTGAAGCCGGGGACCAACGCGCTGTCCGTCGAGGTACACCAGTCGGGCACCGCCAGTTCAGACCTGGTGTGGGGACTCGTCCTCGATGCGGTCTGGCAGGAGCGGGTGCGCGATACGCTGGCCCCGAAGGTCGTCTCCGTCACACCGCCGCTCGGGTCCGCCGTCGGGGCGGCGCCTCGACTCGAAGTCCTGTTCACCGAACCGGTCCAAGGCGTCACGGCCTCCGCCCTCCGACTCAACGGCGTGCCGGCCACGGTCGTGACTGAATTGGGCGCCAACCGCTACGCCTTCGATTTCGCCTCTTCTCCGGCAGGCACCGTTGCGCTGGCTTGGTCGCCAGAACCCGGAATCACCGACCGTTCGGCCGGCGCGAACCGCCTCGACACCCGAAGTTTCTCGAACCCGGTCGAACCCACGACCCCAGCCACCCGACTGGCCTTCGCCTCGGTAGGCCAGTCCAGCGACGCCTCCGCCGACACCGCCGCGGCGTTGGCCATCGACAATCGGGAGACCACCAGCAGCCGGACTGCCGACCTGCCTGGCAGCCACTGGTGGGGACACCTGTCGCGCATCCACCGCTTGCAGCGCGTCGAGGGCGTCCAACCGGCCGCACCCGACGACGCCCTCGGGCGGGGCTGCGTGCTGCGCCTCCTGCGCATGGACGACCAGGTGGTGTTCGAGCAGGACCTGCCCGACGTCGGACCGGGCGGCACTTGGACCATCGACCTGCCGGCCGGGGTCATGGCCCGTACCGTATGGATCGGACTCCCCGGCGATCGAACCAACGGACGCGGCACACGTCAGGTCGCCGTGGCTGAGATCCGCGTATCCGGGGTGCCGGATATCCCGTTCGGACCGCCGCCCCCGGTGACGGGGACGCCGCTCGACCGGTTGGTGGTCTCGAACAACCTGGCGTCCTTCAAACGCAGCACGATGCTGCGACTCACCGATGGCCTCGCCCCGGCCTCCCGGGCCAACGACGACAAAGCCTCCACCGAGACCAAGACCACGGAACGGACGGTCGACGGCTACTGGGAGGTCGATCTCGGAGGCACCTTCGCCCTTCATGGCATCCGCACCATCGCCGCTTCCGGCATCGGCGGACGTCTCACCAACGCCACGGTCCGGCTCTTCGACGAACAGCATGACTCGGTCTTTTCCCGGAGGATCTCCGGCCGCCCCGACACCTTCGACACCGACTTCGGCGGGCCGGTCTTCGCGAGATATGTCCGGGTCGGGCTCGAGGACAAGCGGCGGACGGACCCGGGCGGCGGCATCGAGTGGTACATCGGATTCCGCGAGGTGGCTGTGTTCGGTCGACCCACCAACGAGGTCGGCATCCTGAGCTTCGAGGCCGATGCCAAACCGACCGGATCGACCGAACGAACCCTGTCGTGGCAGGTCGAGGATGTGCTCCGGTTGGAGCTGCATCCCAGCGTGGGCTCGGTGGGTTCACTCACTGCGGCCGATGGAAAGGGTCTGGTCCGGTTGACGCCCGCGCGTTCCACCGAGTACCTGCTCGTGGCCTCCAACACCGCCGGAATCTTCGTGCGCGCCGCCTCGGTGGAGGTCCCGGGTTCGTCTCTGCCGGTGCGCCTCGACGAGTTGGTCGCGGCCAACCGCTTTTCGTTGGCCACCGCCTCGGGCGACGCCACCGATTGGATCGAGCTCCGCAACCCGGGCAACCAGCCCGTGGACCTCGCAGGGTGGAGCCTGAGCGACGATCCGACCAAACCGCGCAAGTGGACCTTCCCCCGTTGGGTGCTCGAACCGCACCAGTCGCGGGTCGTCTTCGCCTCGGGCAGCGACCGGGGCCTCGACGCGTCGGGCGACCTGCACGTGGGCTTCAGGCTGTCCCGGGCCGGCGGCACCTTGTTGCTCGTCCCGCCCGCCGCCTCGGGTGAGCCGCTGCAGCGGGTCGACTACCCCGCCCTTGGCGATGACCTCGCCTACGGCCGTGATCTGGCCGGCCAATGGCGGATGCTCGACCCGACGCCGGGCCGCCCGAACGTGGCTGCAGCCCACCAGGGCTGGGTCCGCCAGCCCGAATGGAGCCACGACCGGGGATTCCACGAGAGTCCCTTCCGCTTGGTGCTCACCGCCCCCGACCCCGATGCGACCATCCTTTATTCGACCAACGGGACCGAGCCGAGCCTCGTCTATTCCAACGGCCTCGATGTGGCGCGGACGATGTCCGTCCGCGCCCGTGCGGTCCGCCCCGGCGCCCGCCCCTCCCCGATGCAGACGCGCACCTTCGTGTTCATCGAGAGTGTGGTCGCCGCGCCGTCGATGAACCGCACGATCACCCAGAATGCCGCCCTGGCCGCACGACTCCGAACCGGCCTGCGAGCGATCCCCACCATCGCGCTGTCGCTGCCCGGGCAGCCCGAGTACCAGGAGAAGCCCGGGTCCTTCGAGATCCTCTGGCCCGACGGTCGGCAGTCGGTGCACGTCAATTGCGGTCTCTCGCGCTTCGGCAACGCCTGGACCTCGTTCGACAAGCGCAGCTTCCGGATCAAGTGCCGCAACCGATACGGCGACGACGCCATCCGGGCGCCCCTGTTCGACGGTTTCGACCACGGAAGGACTCCGGTCCGGTCCTTCGACGAGCTCGACCTGCGATCCGGTTCCCACGACATGTCCGAGCGCGGCTTCTACATGGCGGGCCGCTTCGTCGAGGACAGCATGCTCGACATGGGCAGCCTCAATCCCCATGGCCGCTTCGTGCACGTGTACGTCAACGGGGCCTACTGGGGGCAGTACGATTGCCGGGAGTTGCTCTCGGAGCGCTTCCTTGCCGACTACCTGGGTGGATCGCGCGACGACTACGGCGCGGTCATGGGCAACGACAACGTCACCGACGACTTTGTCATCGGCGCCCCGGAGCCGCCCAACCTCGACCCCTGGGAGCGCGCCCGCGCCGACCGGAACCGCTACGAGCAGGTCCGCACCCGGCTCGACGTGGCCCACCTCATCGACTTCATGCTGCTGTGGACCTACGGCGACTGCGAGTCGGAGTTCCGGAGCTGCGGCCCGCTCGAACCCGGCACCGGGTTCAAGTTCTGGATCGCCGACGCCGACGGCTTCTTGCGCACCAGCGCGCTCAACCTCAACCGCACCGACCGCGAGGGCCCCGGAGGGTTCTTCGGATCGCTGATCCGCGAGGGGAATCCAGATTTCCGCACCCTCTTGGCCGATCGAATCCATCGCCACTTCTTCAACGACGGCGCGATGACCCCGGCGGCCTTGGAAAACCGTCTCAATCTTCGCATGCGCGAGATTGCCGACAGCCTTGTGGCCGAGTCGGCCCGGTGGAACCAGCGCACACCGGCCTCCTGGGAAGGAGCGGCCGCCACGATTCGCACGCAGTTGTTCCCACGGCGCACGGCCACCCTGCTGGGCCAACTGCGCGCCCGGGGCCTGTACCCCAACTTCGACCCGCCGAAATTCGATGTACGAGGAGGCACCGTCGCGTCGGGGTTCCGCCCGCAGCTCAGCGCACCCTCGGGCACCATTTTCTACACGCTCGACGGCAGCGATCCGCGGCTGCCCGGCGGGGCCGTCTCACCGACCGCGAAACTCTGGGCCGCCGACGCGCTGACGGTGGAGTCGGACCTGACCGTCACCACCCGCGTCCGTTCTTCGTCCGGCGCTTGGTCCGCCGTGGACGCCGCGACGTTCCGAATGCGCGCGCCGCGCCCACCAGGACCCGGCGACCTATTGCCCGTCGAGATCCACTACAACCCCTCGACCGGCGGCGAGTCCGAGTTCATCGAGTTGCGCAACACGACCGCCGACCCGCTCAACCTCTCACGCTGCACCTTGTCCGGCGGCGTCAGCCTGGTGTTCCCGAACGCGACCGTGGTGGCCCCCGGTGGATCCCTGGTCGCGGTGCGCGACCCGATCGCCTTCGCCGCCCGCTACCTGGCACCCGGCTCGGCCGGCGCCCGGGCAGTCATCCGCACGGTGGGACCGTGGGTCGGGGCATTGAACAACTCCGGCGAGCGCATCGCCCTGCTCGGAGCCGATGGCGTGGAACTCTGGTCGGTGACCTACGGCACCCAGGCCCCCTGGCCGGTACGCGCCGATGGGGACGGTCGCTCGCTGGTACTGGCCGAGCCCTCCACCCCACCCACCACGCGGGATGCCATCAATGCCTACCTGGCCGATGGTCGAAGATGGTTCCCGAGCCTCGCCGACCACGGCACTCCAGGGTGGACGGACCCGTTCCGGGCCTCGGTGACGGTGACCCCGGACGGACCCGAGCTCCAGTGGCCCGCCGTCTCCGGCGAGAGCTACCGCGTCGAGTCCACCGAGCGCCTGGCCGACCCTCTCTGGCGGGTTGTCGAACAGGGACCGGCACCCCGCGACGAGATCCGTCGTCGCCCCTTGCTGCCGGCCCCATCACCCGGATCGCCCGCCGGAGCCGACCCATTGGCCGACCCGGCGCGCTTCTACCGGGTGCTTTGGATCCGGTGACCCGGCGAACAGTCACCCGAATAGCAACAGCTCACTCGGGCCGCCGCGGACCTGGAGCCGAGGACCAGCCCTGAAAGGCCGCCCCACGAGTTGCCTAAACCGATTCGGGGATCCGATAGCCTTTGCGGTAGGCGGGCTTCAGCAACGCATTGGCCGAAGAGTTGTTCGTGAAGCGCTCCCGCACCGGATCGAAGAACAACTGCTTCTGTCCAACCCGGTAAGAGATGTTCGCCATGTGGACCAGGCAGGCGCTCGGATGAACCCGCGCGATGTCGGCATTGGGTGTCTGCCGCGAGCGGATGCAGTCGATGAAGTTGGGCTGATGCCACTTGTCCGGAAAGTAACCCTTGTCTTGATCGATCACCCGCCCGCCTTCGACCACCACCTGCCATCCACACCCATGGCGACCGAGGTACATCATCGCCTGGGTGCCGTAGATCTCGACCCGCGTGGCCGACGTCGGCCAGTGGGGCCACTGGTTTCCGTAGCGCACTTCACTGGGGAACTTCCGCAGATACGGGGTGGCATTGCCGCTTTCGCAGGTCATGGAAAAGTGCCCGTAATCATAGGTGATGCACTGGAACTCCGGCACCTCGCGTTTCGACTGGAAGGCGTAGTTACCACCCGTGCAGAGCACTGAACGTGGATGACCGGGATCGCCCAGCACCATCCGGGTGAGGTCGATCTGGTGGCTGGCGTCATCGGCCAGCGTGCCCCCCTTGTAGTCCCACCACGGATGCCAGTTCATGTGACGCCCCGCATTGTACGGCACCTTCGGGGCCGGCCCCAGCCAGGCATCCCAATCGAGGCCTTCGGGCGCGGGCCCATCGGGCACCGGTTCCCATCGCGAACCCTCGAGCATGTTGTACACCTTGACGTGGACGATGCGGCCCAACTTGCCGCTGGCGATGTAATCGCGGGCCGACGCCGCATACGGACCGCTCCGGTTCTGGAAACCCACCTGCACGATGCGGCCGTATTTTCGGGCGGCCTCGATCATCTTGCCCCCCTCCCAGATGGCGTTGCAGGGGTTCTTCTCCACATACACGTCCTTGCCGGCCTGACAGGCCATGACGGTGGCCAGAGCGTGCCAATGTTCGGGCGTCGCGATGACCACGGCATCCACCTCGCGATCATCGAGGGCCACCCGCATGTCGGAGATGCGCTGCGGCGCGCGCTTCTGGACGCGGGTCAGGTCCTTCATGATCCCATCGCCACGATCCTTCCAGATGTCGCACACGTACTTGAACTCCACCCCCGGCAGTCGGGACATCCCGGCCGTATGGTTGGAACCCCGACCACCGGCCCCGATCAGCGCGAGCACCACGCGTTGCGAAGGGGCCGATCCCACCGCGGCAGGAGTGGATGCGCGGGTCGAGACCGCGGCGACGCCGGCGGCGGAAGTCGCGAGGAACGCGCGCCGCGAAAACTTGGGAGAGCTCATGGGGATGATCGAAACTGGCAGACCCCACGACGCGATTCCATCCCGCAATCGTTCCGCCGGGCGATCCGTTCCCTGGCCACCGGGCGCCGAGAACTCGAGGTTTGTGGATGGCGCGGATCCGTCGGTTCCGCTAGAGGAAACCCGATGCCCCGCGACTTGCGTTCCCTTCCGGGATCCGACCTCCCTCCCGGGGGCTTTGGCCGCGTCCTGGTCATCGCCGGGTGGCTGACACTGACGGCACTCGGTCTCAACGCCCAGTCGGGGGATGCCTCGAGCGAGTTCTTCGAGTCCAGGATCCGGCCTTTCCTGGTCACCGATTGCCAGGAATGCCACGGCCCTCAGCGCCAACGGGGCGGACTGCGGGTCGATTCCCGGGAGGCCCTGCTGCGTGGGGGCGATTCCGGTCCGGCCGTGCTTCCCGGCAACTCCCGGGAAAGCCGGTTGATGCGGGCTATCCGGCATACGGAGCCCGATCTGCAAATGCCCAAGGAGCGCCCGCGCCTTCCGGAATCGGTCATCCGGGATGTCGCTCGTTGGATCGATGACGGAGCGACCTTCCCGTCGGCCTCCGACCCCCGATCCAGCCCCGCCGACAGCACCGCGGCGTGGCCCCGGGTCTTTGAAGCCCGTCGACAGTGGTGGAGCTTCCAGCCTCCCGTCGACCCCGCCCTCCCCGCGGTCGACCACACCGACGACGCGGACCACCCGGTCGATCGGTTCATCCTGGCACGCCTCGAGGCCGAGGGACTGCGACCGGCGCCGCCGGCCCCGGCTTACGTCTGGTTGCGACGGGTGCATGAGGCGATCACCGGGCTGCCGCCGGGGCCCTCCGAGATCGCGGCCTTCATGGCCGACCCGTCTCCCGACGCACGGGCCCGGGTGGTCGATTCCCTGCTGGCCTCGCCCCGCTTCGGGGAACGGTGGGCCCGTCACTGGATGGACCTGGTGCGCTTCGCCGACTCCTACGGCCATGAACAGGACTACACCATCCCCCACGCGTGGCGCTACCGGGACTACCTCATCCGCGCCTTCAACGCCGACGTGCCCTACGACCTGTTCGTGCAGGAGCACATCGCGGGCGACCTTCTTCCGGACCCCCGACGGCATCCGGGCATGGGTTTCAACGAATCGGTGCTGGCGACGGGTTTCTGGTACCTGCACCAGGCCACCCACGCTCCGGTCGATCCGCTGCAGGACGAGGCCGACCGCATCGACAATCAGGTCGACGTCTTTTCAAAGGCCTTCCTGGGCCTCACCGTGGCCTGCGCGCGTTGCCACGACCACAAGTTCGACGCCATCTCCACCCGGGACTACTACAGCATCAGCGCGTTCCTTCGCGCCTCCCGACAGGACATCGCCTGCCTCGATCCCGATGGAACGCTGGAACCCCGCCTCGATTCGCTGATCCGGGACCACCAAACCCTCTCCGGGAAGCTTCGACCGATCCTGGACCGGACCCTGAAAACGGCCCCGCCCCGCGTGGCCCCCTACCTGAGCCGAGCGCAGGAACTCCTGCGCTCGAACCTCTCGTCGAACGCCTGGCCCGGAGAGGTCCTGGCCGCCGCACGACGCCATGGACTGGATGCAGGCCTGCTGGATCGATGGGTCGCCGAAGTGCGGACGGCGACCCCCGCGGTCTCCAAACACCCGCTGAGGCCCTGGCTGGATGCGACGAACCCACCGGCGTCCACGGTCACACCCTCGAGCGGATTCGGGTCCAACCCGGCCGGCACCCAACCTCCCGCGTGGACCCTCCGACCCGATCCCGAGACCTGGAAGGACAGCGGGCAGGCATTCCGGAAGACCGGATCGGGACCCGGCCTCTGGCGGGTGGGTTCGTTGGGGCTCGAGTTCCTGCCCCACGACATCGCCCACAGTGGGCGGTGGGCTCCCAACCTGCAGGGCACCCTGCGCTCCCCCACCTTCCGGCTGACCCACGATCACCTCCATCTGCACACCGCCGGACGTGGCGGCCGGATCCGACTCATCATCGCCCGCTACGGCCTCCGGGAGTTCAACCCGTTGCTCTTCGAGGGAACGCTGATCGATGTGGAGACCGACGGGGAGTTCACCTGGCGTTCCATTTCCTCGGGACTCCACCGACATCGGGGACGGCTCGCCTACCTCGAACTGATCGACGACGGCGACGGATTTGTCGCGCTCGAACAGGTGCACTCGTCGGACGATCCGAAACCTCCCCGGCATTCCTTCCCGATCCGGACTCCCGGCAGCGATGCCCCGGTCTCCTCGAACGCCGAGGCCCTCGAGCATGCGGTCCACGCCGGCCTGGATTCATGGACCCGGGGCACCCCCGACCTTCCGGGCTTGAACCTCGCCTCAGCCCTCTGGCGCCGCGGGCTCCTCGACTGGGGAACCACCGCACCCACCCTCACCGACCTCATCGAACCGGTCCGCTCCGGCGCCCGACGACTCCCGGCTCCGATCCGTGCCCTGGCCATGGCCGATGGGACGGCGGAACCCACCCACGTGTTCGTCCGCGGCGAACCCCGGAATGTCGGGCCACCGGTCCAACGCCGTTTCCTGGAGGCCGTCTCGGGGCCCGAACCCATGCCGATCCCGCAGGGAAGCGGACGTCTGGAATGGGCACAGGCGGTCACCTCGCCCTCCAACCCCTTCCTGCATCGGGTCATCGTGAACCGGGTCTGGGCCCACCTCTTCGGGCGGGGCCTGGTCGAGACCGTGGACAATTTCGGCGCACTCGGCTCCCGCCCATCGCACCCCGAGTTGCTCGATCATCTGGCCCTGGAGTTCCGCCGCGACGGAGGATCCATCAAACGACTGGTCCGCCGCCTGTGCCTGACGCGGACCTTCGCCCGATCGAGCGATCCTCACGATCCGCAGGCCGAGAGCCGGGATCCTTCCAACCGGTTGCTCCATCGCCAGAATCTGCGCCGGTTGGAGGGCGAGGCGCTGCGCGACGCGATCCTGGCCACCGCCGGAAACCTGGATCAGCGGCAATTCGGTCCGCCGGTCCTGACCCACATCACCCCGTTCATGGGAGATCGCATGTGGGTCCGCAACGCCAACGGACCCCTGGACGGGGACCGCCGGCGATCGATCTACCAGGAAACCCGCCGCAACTTCCTGGCGCCTCTCATGGTGACCTTCGATTTGCCCGTCCCGGACACCACCGTGGGCCGACGGAACCGATCGAATGTCCCGGCCCAGGCCTTGGCCCTGATGAACGATCCCTTCGTGCGGATGCAATCCACCGCCTGGGCCCGACGGATGCTGTCCGAAGCGGGTCCCCGGGCCACCGATCGCATCCACAGCCTTCATCTTCAGGCCTTCGGTCGTCCTCCGACGCCGACCGAGATCCAGACGCTCCTGGACCTTCTGGCCCTGCAAACCCGGTCCTTGAGCCCGCCCGATGGCGGAGCCGACGGTGAGCTCCGCCTCTGGACGGAGATCTGCCATGCCCTGTTCCTCACTCAGGAGTTCGCCCATGTCCCCTGACTTCCGCCCCGCCCCCCGGTGGTCGCCGCACGGTCTGAGCCGCCGCCGGTTGCTGCTGGACAGCGCCCTCGGATTCGGCGCTCTGGCCTTCTCCTCCCTGCTCTCCGAGGCGGCATCGGCGGAGCGCCCCGCACCCCACAGTCGCACGGCCCCCTCCACCCGGACTCACCACCGGGCCAAGGCGCGGAATGTCATCTTCTTGTACATGGATGGCGGTGTCTCGCAGGTGGACACCTTCGATCCGAAGCCGCGCCTGACCCGGGAGGATGGAAAGCCTTTCGGTCTGCGCATGGAACCCACCCAGTTCGAGGACAACGGGGCGACTCTGGGCAGTCCGTGGGCGTTCCGACCCCGCGGCCGGAGCGGGCTGCCGATCAGCGATCTGTTCCCGCAGGTGGGATCCTGCGCCGACGACTTGTGCGTGATCCGCTCCATGGTGTCGCGGTTCTCAGAGCACAATGCCGCCAACTACTTCCTGCATTCCGGCAGCGGGATGGCCGGACGCCCCTGCATGGGGGCCTGGACCACCTACGGCCTCGGATCGGAGAACAGGGATCTCCCCGGTTACGTGGTGCTCGATGGGGGACTGATTCCCTCCGGGGGCGTCGACTGCTTCGGACCCGGGTTCCTGCCGGCCGACCATCAGGCGTCGCTCCTGCGCAACGATCTGCCCGCGCTGGCCAACATCCAACCGCTCGAGACGTCACCGGGCCTCCAACGCGGCAAACTGGATTCGGTGCGCGCGCTCGACGCCGCCGCGCTCACGCGACTGGGCTCCCATGACGCCCTCGAGGCGGCCATCGCCAATGCCGAACTGGCCTATCGGATGCAGATGTCGGTGCCCGAGGCGACGTCGATCGCGGGCGAATCGGAGGCCACCCGACGCCTCTACGGCTTGGACGCCACCTCCGAACACACCCGCTCTTATGGCCGGCAATGCCTGGTGGCCCGGCGACTCATTGAGCGCGGCGTCCGATTCGTCGAACTCACGTGCACCCGGGCCCATGGCAACGCCCGTTGGGATGCCCACGGAGACCTGCGCAACAACCACTCGGTCAACGCCCGGGCCATCGACCAACCGATTGCCGGACTGCTGACCGACCTCAAGGCGCGCGGCCTGCTCGACGAGACCGTGGTGCTCTGGTCCGGCGAATTCGGACGAACCCCGTTCGCCCAGGGCCGGGATGGCCGCGACCACAATCCCCACGGATTCAGCCTCTGGATGGCCGGTGGTGGCGTTCGCGGGGGCATGGCCTACGGGTCGACCGACGAATACGGCTACAAGGCCGCCGAGAACCCCGTCGAACTGCACGACCTCCACGCCACCCTGCTGCACCTCCTGGGCCTGGACCATGAGCGGTTGACCTACCGCTTCGGCGGCCGCGACTACCGCCTCACCGATGTCCACGGCCGCGTGATTCAGGCCGTGCTGGCGTGACGATGCTCCTACGCGGGAGAGCTCGCCTCCTCGACCAACATCCCATCGGTCGCAGTCGAAACGAGCGCCCCATTACGCCTTGCCCCTACCGGGTGATGCCGACTTGGGTCATCAGCCACGCGTACTCGAAGGAGACTTCCTTCAGCCGGTCATAGCGTCCGCTGGCTCCGCCGTGTCCGGCGCCCATGTTGCACTTCAACAGCAGCGGCCGGGAATCCGTCTTGAGGGTGCGGAGTTTGGCCACGTACTTCGCAGGCTCCCAGTACATCACCTGACTGTCGTTGAGGCCGGTGGTCACCAACATCGCCGGATACGCTCCGGACTTCAGGTTGTCATACGGACTGTACGAACGCATGTAGTCGAAGGCGGGCTTCTCGTTGGGATTTCCCCATTCCAAGTACTCCCCCACGGTCAGAGGCAAACTCGCGTCCATCATGGTGTTCAGCACGTCCACGAACGGCACCGCCGAATGGACCGCCCGGAACAGGTCGGGTCGCAAATTGACCACGGCGCCCATGAGCAATCCCCCGGCGCTGCCGCCCTCGATCACCAGGCGATCCGGCGCCGAGATGCGGTTCTTCACCAACCATTCGCCGCAGTCCACGAAGTCGGTGAAGGTGTTCTTCTTGCGCATCAACATGCCGTCGTCGTGCCACGCCTCGCCGAGTTCATCGCCACCGCGGATGTGGGCGATGACGAACACCATGCCCCGTTCCAGCAGCGACAACCGCGCGATGGAGAAGCTGGCTTCCATGCCGATGCCATAGGAGCCGTAGCCATACAGGAAACACGGCGCCGAGCCATCGAGCTTCACGCCCTTCTTGTAGACGATCGACAAGGGCACGCGGGCGTTGTCACGCGCCGTGACCCAGCGCCGCTCGGTGACATAGCCCGACGGATCATAGCCCCCGAGAACCGGGGTGCGTTTGAGCAACGTCAGACGACCGGTGGCCAGATCGCAGTCGTACACCCCCTGAGGCGTGGCCATCGATTGGTAGACGAGTCGAAACGCCGTGGCTCCCAGCTCCGGGGTGCCGGTCGCGTGGGCTGAATACACCGGTTCCGGAAAGGCGACCTCCAACCAATCGGGTGAGTTCCCGCTCCGGATTCGCAGGCGGGTCAGGGCCTCCTTCTGTTCCTCCACCACCAGGTGATCGCGGAACACCTCAAGGCTCTTGAGCAGCACGTCGACACGATGGGGAATCACCTCGGTCCACCGACCGGGTTCAGCGACCGGGGCGCTCACCAACCGGAAATTCTTGGCGTCCTTGTTGGTCCGCAGAAAGAGCACGCCATCGCGATGTTCGACGTCGTACTTGTGCCCTTTCTCGCGAGGCAGGATCTGGCGGAAGGAACCCTTCGGATCGGCGGTGGACAGGATCCGCTGATCCCAGGTGTCGGTGCTGTGCGAGGAGCAGACGAACCACCGATGATCCTTGGTCCGCCCCAGCCCAAGCCCGAACAATTCGTCCTTCTCCTCCAAGACCAATTCCGGCCGACCGCCCTCCAGGGCCAGGCGCCACAGTTGGTTGCTCCGTTTGGTCACCGGATCCTCGGTGGTGTAGAGCACCCATGCACCGTCGGCCGACCATTCGAAACTGGTGACCCGCTCGGCCAGCGGGCCGGACGTCTTCCCGGTGAGGAGGTCTTTGCGGTACAGGGTGTACTGGCGGAAGCCGGTGACATCGGTGCTGTACAGCAGCGCCGTGCCGGCATCGCTGATCTCAAAGCCACCGAGCCCCAAAAACGAATGGCCTTGGGCCAAGAGGTTCAAATCGAGGAGAAGCTCCTCGGCGGCCTTGGGATCCGATGCCCCATCCGGCGACGCCTTCCGCCGGCAATGAATCGCATACTGCCGCCCCTCTTCGGTGCGAGAGTAGTAATCATAAGCCCCACGCCGGACCGGGACGGTGAGGTCGGTTTGCTGGATGCGCCCCAGCATTTCTTTGTAAAGCGTCTCACCGAAGGCCTTGGCCTCGACGGTGCTGGCTTCCATGTAGGCATTCTCCGCTTCCAAATAACCGATCACCTCCGGATTGGTTTTCTCGCGCAGCCAGAACCAGGGATCGTTGACCGATTCCCCATGCCAGATCGAACGGTGTTCCCGAGTCTTGGCGACGGGCGGTTTGGGATGCGGAACAGAGGAAGTATCAGCCATGGCAACGAGGGATGCGCTCAACCAGGCGGCTCGGAGCACCGGAACAAGTCCGACGGGGCCGGCGCGCAGCGATCGCCGACGAGGATTCGCTCGCGGAGTGGAACGGCGCATCATGGACCCACCCTTGGCCCAGACCGGCCCGGGTGCAAGCCGCGAGCAGCCATTCCACCCAAGTCATGCGGCCCGCACCGGAGACATACCAAAGCCACTGTACGCGCCCGCGGCACGGGATTAACTTGACCACTCAATGAGCGAGAATCTGGACATTCGATGGAAACAGCGTTTCCAGAATTTCGATCGATCCCTCGTTCTGCTGAGATCGGCTTTGGAGAACGGACCCGAGGTCTTGAACGCATTGGAAAAAGAAGGGGTCATTCAACGCTTCGAGTACTGTTTCGAACTCGCTTGGAAGACGGTCAAAGACTACCTGGAAGCCAGTGGATTTGTCTTCGCCACCGTCACCCCGCGCCAGGTGCTGAAAGACGCATTCGCTGCCAAGATCCTCACGGAGGGAGCGGTTTGGATGGACATGCTCGATCATCGGAATCTGCTGTCTCACACCTACGATTCGACCCACTTCAACATGGCCGTGGATGCCATCCACCGCCGGTACCTGCCGGCGTTGTCGGCACTTCACGGATTCCTGCAAGCGGAGACCCTGCGGTGAAGACTCCGCCACTGACACCCTCCGAATTGGAACTGGTGAGATCGGTCTTCCGACTCCACCCGGAAGTTCAGACCGCGACCCTTTTCGGGTCGCGAGCCAAGGGAACTCACAGCCCGCGTTCCGATGTGGACTTGGCCATCACCGGCTCGGTCAGCGCACTCCGCGCCGAAACCATCGCTTCGGAACTCGAGGAACTTCCCCTGCCTTACCGATTCGATGTCCAAGCCCTCGATCAGATTCGCTTCAAGCCCTTGTTGGAACACATCCAACGCGTCGGCCTGCAAATCTACCCGGCCGCCTGAATATCCTGGCCCGGTTTGCGGCCAACAGCAGTTCAAAGACCGCTTCCGTCACCCGGACCCAACCCAAGGGGCCTTTGGAGGGTGATCGCGGAGTTGCAGTCGCAGGCATTTGGCACCATGAAGTGCGCATGTCGTTGCGCGCCATGGCCCTGGGTTCCACCGCCCTCGCCGCCACCCTCAACCTGATGAGTGCTCCCCTCCAGTATCCCGCCACCGCCAAGACCAACGTCGTGGACACCTACCATGGCGTCCGTGTCGAGGATCCCTATCGCTGGCTCGAGGATGACAACGCCCCGGCGACCCAGGACTGGGTGAAGCGTCAGAACGAGGTCACCTTCGGATACCTGAATCAGATCCCGCAGCGCGAGGGCATCCGCAAACGGATGGCCCAGCTCTTCAACTTCGAGCGCTTCGGGGTGCCCTCCAAACAGGGCAACCGGTATTTCTTCAGCCGCAACGACGGCCTGCAGAACCAGAGCGTCTGGTACACCGCCACCCGACTCGACGCCGAACCGACCCTCCTGCTCGACCCCAACAAACTCAGCGCCGACGGCACCGTCGCCATCGGTCGTTTGGAGCCTTCGGAAGACGGTAGCAAGGTCGCCTATCAGTTCTCGAAGAGTGGCAGCGACTGGCAGGAGATCCGCATCCGCGATGTCGCCACGGGCCAGGAATTGGACGACCGCATCGAGTGGGTGAAGTTCTCGGGCATTTCCTGGGCCAAGGATGGCTCGGGCTTCTACTACTCCCGCTACGACGCCCCGAAGCCCGGGGC
>JACCDW010206552.1_pt1 | contig 15227 bp, 13 predicted proteins | sample 7449781 | NCBI WGS metagenome assembly JACCDW01 (sample SAMN15323449, study PRJNA562643) | freshwater metagenome | isolation source: river surface water | place: USA:Blue River Watershed | collected 2017-08-18
GCCGGCGAGCGGCTCGCCGCGTTGGTGTTGCGCGACAATCTGATGCATCGACGCGCCATAGAACAATCCTATCTTCTTGCCATCCGTCAGGCGCGCGAACATATCACGCTGGCCATGGCCTATTTCATTCCCAGCCAGAAAATCCTGGCTGAGTTGCTTGATGCCAGCCAGCGTGGTGTCCGCGTCACCCTCCTGCTGCAGGGACGAATCGAATACCGGCTGCAGCATTACGCCGCTCAGGCGCTTTACGCGACCCTGTTGACACATGGTATTCGGATTTTCGAATACCGCCCGGGCTTCATGCACGCCAAAGCGGCCGTCATTGACGGCATTTGGTCAACAATCGGCTCGGCAAATCTCGACCCGTTTTCCCTGCTCGTTGCCCGCGAAGCAAACATCGTCATCCGTGACCAGCTATTTGCAGCAACGCTGCAACGGCAACTTGATCTGGCCATACACACGCACAGCAAAGAAATCACTACACAAGCTTGGCGGAAACAACCCAAACTTCACCGCCTGCTCCGCGGGGCATGCGCGCTGCTGCTCTACCGCGTGTTGCGCCTGACCGGCTATGCAGACAACTATTGATTGGCCATCTCAATCATCACCGCCGGGACACCCGCTCCGGTAACCAGTGGGCAATCGCCCAAGCCCAAAGGGTTTGCTGCGATGCCTGTTGCAAGGCGGGTTCTGGCTGTTGGCCCAGGAAGGCCAGTGCCTTCCAGAGCTCTTCGACGCGCGCCGCTTCGGTCTCTACAGGCAACGCGCGCGCCAACGTCTGTTTGGAAAGTTTTTCACCGGCGTCGTTCATAACGACCGGTAAGTGCGCATACGTCGGGGTTTTGCCGCCCAGTGCACCAATCAGAGCCATCTGCCTCGGTGTTGAATCGATCAGATCCGCACCGCGCACGATATCAGTCACGCCCTGAGCCAGATCGTCTACCACGACTGCGAGTTGATAGGTAAAACAGCCGTCCGCACGTAACAACGGAAAATCGCCAACATCGTTCCGAAGATTCTGTGCGACACACCCACGAATCCGATCGTTGAAAGCGGTCACGCCGGCAGGTACGCGAAATCGCCAGGCGGCACCGGGTGGTACCGGCATCCCTGCTTGCCAAGCGCTGCAATGCCCCGGATATACGAAACCGTCTATGCCCGTGTGCACGCCAGGCGTCGCAGCGATGCGGCTTCGCGTACAGGTGCACGGGTAAGCCAACCCCGCTAGAACCAGATGATTCAACGCCGCCTGATAAACCGCCGACCGGTCGGATTGTCTTAGGACAACCCCATCCCACTCAAAGCCGTAGTGCTCCAGCCCCCGCATTTGCGCGTCGATCATCCCCGGGACTGTACGTGGTCGATCAACATCTTCGATACGCAACAACCATAGACCACCGCGTGACCGGGCGTCGAGGTAACTGCCTACACCCGTGACAAGTGAACCGAAGTGCAGGGGCCCCGTTGGCGAGGGCGCGAATCGCCCAATACGCGAATGATTCTGAGAAGCCGCAGCGTTTTTATTCATTACGTTTGAGCGATGACGTCATGTACGCCAAAAAAAGGCGCATGATAATGGCGTAATCCTAGTTCCGGTAACAAAGGTCTCTGTATATCCCATCATCCAACAATCCGTTATAAGCTCTCTGCATTGCGCTGCACTGGCTCATGACCAGCCTGATTGTAGCGCTCTATTCAATCCCTACCCCCAAGGAGCAAGACATGAAAAAGACCCTGATTCTCGGCGCAGTCGCCGTTGCATTTTCCACTGGTGCCTTTGCCGAGCCCGCCACCTACACGATCGACCCGACCCATACCTTTGCCAGCTTTGAGTACACCCATCTGGGATTCTCGAAGCAGCGTAGCCGCTTTAACGATACGACCGGCACGGTCACGCTGGATCAGAAGGCCAAAACCGGTAGTGCCGACATCACCATCAAGGTCGATTCGGTCGACACCGGCAGCAAGGTTTTTGACGGCCACCTAACGAGCGACGGCTGGTTTGATGCCGCCAAGTATCCGACCATCACCTTCAAATCGACGGGCATGAAGTTCAAAGGCGACAAACCAACCGAACTGAGTGGCGACCTTACGGTGCGCGACATCACCAAGCCGGTCAAACTTAAAATCACCCACTTTTACTGTGGTGTCCACCCGATGAAGCAGAAAGACGCTTGCGGCGCCAACGCCACGACGCAGATCAAACGGAGTGATTTCGGACTGGGCAAGTACGCCCCGAACGTGAGCGACGAGGTCGAGCTGAGCGTGGCCGTGGAAGCCATCAAGAACTAGCTTTTACGCACAAAAAAGGCTGGCCAGGCTATGCCCGGGCAGCCTTTTTTATTTGAACTGACCGGGTCACTTGTTCAGATCGCTGTCCTTGTAGTACTTGGTTCCTTTGGCGGTGATTTCTGCTGCCAAACCATTATCGGTCAGCTGATACATCCAGACACCCTCGCTCACGTTCGTTGCGCCTTCATACGCGCCACCCTTGCTCTCGTACTTCGCTGCAGCGGTTGCCTGCCCGCCAAACTCCCACCCGGAATTGATAAAGCTATTAAGCGCCTTTTCAGTTTCAAACACGAAAATCACGCTGAACGATTTGATGCCGACACCCAGACCTGCCTGAACTTCCACCATCTTCATGTAGACCGGTTTGTCGTTATTCTGGCGCATCACAACGCCAGAACCCGAGCCGCCCCCTGCCAGAAAGATCTTCATCCCGAAATTACTGAAGGTGGCATAGCCGGCCGATTTGGCCACCAGCTCTTTGGCATGTGGTTCCAGCCGGTACAGGCGACGCATGATCTGATCGTTCTGTTTTAGGATATCGGCGCGCTGCTGGGCAACGGGTTTGCTTTCGAAGAGGGCGTAGGCCGGGGCCATTGGTGTACCTAGGGCAAAAACACAGAGCCACACGGTCAATAAACGTTTCATAGCATCAACTCTTGGATTAGACGTTGAACAGGAAGTTCAGGACATCACCATCCTGCACAATGTACTCTTTGCCTTCAGCACGCATCTTGCCGGCTTCTTTGGCGCCTTGCTCGCCCTTGAACGCAATAAAATCGGCGAACGCAATGGTCTGTGCGCGAATGAAGCCACGTTCGAAATCCGTGTGAATCACGCCGGCAGCCTGTGGTGCGGTATCGCCTTTGTGAATCGTCCAGGCGCGTACTTCCTTCACACCGGCGGTGAAATAGGTCTGCAAGCCCAGCAACTCATAGCCGGCCCGAATCAAACGGTTTAGGCCAGGCTCTTCAAGACCCAGGTCGGCCAGGAATGCCTGTTTGTCTCCATCGTCCAGATCGGCCAATTCAGCTTCCAGCTTGGCACAAACAGCGACCACAGGGGCGCCTTCTTTCGCTGCAAATTCCCGCAGGCGATCCAGAAACGGGTTGTTATCGAAGCCATCTTCCAGCACGTTGCCGACATACATGGCAGGTTTAATCGTGAGCAGACAAAGTGGTTTGAGCAGGGCCTTGTCTTCGTCGCTCAACCCCAGCGTGCGCGCCGGCTTGCCTTCATTCAGATGCGGCAACAGTTTTTCTAGAACCGCCACAAGCTTCGCCGCATCCTTATCGCCGGAGCGCGCTTTTTTACTATCGCGGGCAATCGTGCGCTCGACCACGGCTAGATCGGCCAGCGCAAGTTCGGTCACAATTGTTTCGATATCGGCGATCGGATCGACGCGGCCGGAAACGTGCACCACATTCTCATCGTCGAAACAGCGCACCACATTGACGATGGCGTCGGTTTCGCGAATGTTGGCCAGAAACTGATTACCCAGACCCTCACCTTTTGAGGCACCAGCGACCAGGCCTGCAATATCGACGAATTCGACGATTGCCGGCTGTACACGTTGGGGTTTGACGATTTCGGATAGCGCATCCAGGCGCGGGTCAGGCACTTCGACAATGCCGACGTTCGGCTCGATCGTACAAAAAGGGTAGTTCTCGGCAGCGATGCCGGCCTTGGTCAAGGCATTAAAGAGGGTGGATTTGCCCACGTTAGGTAGGCCGACGATGCCGCACTTGAGACTCATGGTGTTCCTTGATGATCCAAAAACTTGTTTGTCTGGCGTATTTTAAATCAGCCCGGTCACATCACGTGGGCGCTGACCTGGTGCCGGAGCCAATACATCCCATTGATTCGGTCAGCGAACGTCTGGATTTGGCCGTCGACCAACCCATGAAAGCCGATGACGTAGGCCGGTAGTGCCGTATTCAGGTCGACGCGTTCAACCAGATCCGGCGTTTTTTCGGTGTATTTGCGCAAAAAATCCCGCAATTCCGCTTCGGTTACCTCGGCACCGACGCCGGTCAGATAGATCCGATGCCCAAATTCGTTATTCACGTTACGACCCATTTTCTGTTGCAACGCAGCATTGTGCCAGAAATAGCACGGGCGTCCTTGGTCAAATCAGGAAATCTTCAAAGAAAACATCGCGCTCCTATGTTAATGTTTTGCTCTTTGTTTTTCCCAGTGCGGCGGGCAACACCCGCAGTTCGACTTCAGACTCTAGGCACCCTGTTTAATCATGGCCAAATTCATCCCCCAACGGCTCCAGGCGCGTTATGACGCTCTGGTCGAACGCCTAAAAATTCTCGCCGACGCTGCCCGCAACTTCGACTGGCATTCGCTCCAGGAACTACGCCGGGAAGATGTTATCCATGCGCTGAAAAATCCGCGCTGGCACAAACCGGCTGCAATTATTTTCGGGGTACTAGTCGCTGTGCACGTTATCAAGACCGATATTGTGGCCCCCTACATGAAGGCACACTTCGCGCTCGGCGTCGACACCATCGAAGTCCAACCATTGACGGTGCCCCTGGAGTCACAACTGGTGGGACAGACACGCAGCCCTCAATCGGTTGCCATCTACACACGTGTTTCGGGTTTTCTCGAAAAGCAGGTCTACCAGGAAGGCTCGTGGGTGAACGCGGGTGACATCCTGTTCGAAATGGATAAGCGTCCTTTCATTGCCCAGCTCGATGCGGCCAAAGCAGCCCTGGTATCGCAAGAGGCTTCTCTACGCACGGCGACGCTGACGCTGAACCGCATCAAACCGCTGGCCGCCGCCAAAGCGCTGTCGCAACAGGATCTGGACACCGCCACTGGCAACTTCCTACGCGCTCAGGCAGGGGTCGATCAGGCGCGTGCGAATGTGGAAACGGCGCAGCTGAATCTGGAATACTGCACGATCCGCTCGCCCATCTCGGGTCTTGCCTCCGTGCGCAAACAGGCACTGGGAACTTACCTGCAGGTAGGCAGCCCGAATTCCGAACTGACCGTTGTGAACCAGATGGATCCGATGTGGGTGTACTTCTCGGTATCGGAAGATCAGGTGCTCAACCTCAATCAGATGCTGGCCCAAAAACAACTGACCGAAACCTCACTGGCCGAACTGGATGTCGTGATGACCATGGGCAACGGCAAAGTGTACCCTTACACCGGCAAAATAGGTTTTGCCGGGATCATGTATGACGTGGATACAGGAACGCGCCTGTATCGTGCCGTTTTTCCAAACCCGAGCAACGTATTGCAGCAAGGCCAGTTCGTCACCGTGAGCGTTGTCGGGCTCAGCGAGAAGAATGTCTATCTCGTACCGCAATCTGCCGTGCAACAAAGCAGCCAAGGAGCCTATGTCTGGGTTGCCGATGAAAATAATCGCGTCCACTCGCGTACGGTTTCCCCAGGCTTCTGGAATGGCACCAACTGGGTGATCAACGATGGCTTGAATCCGGGCGAACGCGTCGTCGTCAGCAATGTGCTGCGCATGTCTCCCAATCAACTGGTCAAGCCGACCTCCGTCAAAGCGCCAGAACCCCAGCCGCTAAAACTCCCCACGCCGCCAGCTGCCACATCGGACATCGTGTCGACACCATTCAATCCGGGCGCGAGTACGCCATCGCAAGTCAACCAGGCGCAGAATCCGAATCAGCTGAATATGCCGGTCACCCCGGCTAACAAACTGACTGCACCGAAGGAAGTGCCACTAGCTCCGGGGGTGCCAACCGCACCGGCAACGGTTCCGGACAGTCTAAAAGCGCCTGCAACGCGCGCTGTCCAGTAACCGGCGGGGCAAATCAACCATGTTCTCGAAGTTCTTTATCGATCGGCCGATCTTTTCGGCCGTCATCTCTATCGTCATCACCCTTGCCGGTCTCGTGGCAATGCTGTCGCTGCCGATTGCGCAGTACCCCAATATCACCCCCCCGCAGATCCAGGTATCTACCACGTACCCTGGTGCCAATGCCGAGACCGTATCGCAGAACGTCGCCTCTCCGATTGAGCTACAGGTCAATGGTGCGGACGGCATGCTTTACATGTACTCGACGAACACCGCCGGGAACATGAACCTCAGCATCTACTTCGACATCAACAAAGATCCGGCGCTTGCCCAGACGGACGTTCTCAACCGTGTCAACACGGCAATGCCGCAGTTGCCACAATCCGTGCGCAACCAGGGCGTGAACATCCAGCAGAAGAGCCAGTCCATCATGATGGTAGTGGCCATCAAAGATCCGAATAACAAATACGATCTCACTGAATTGAGCACGTTCGCGAATATCATCATTCTCAACGAAGTCCAGCGAATTCCCGGGGCCAGCATGGCAATGATTGGCGGAAACTCCAATTACGCTATGCGCGTCTGGCTGGATCCGACCAAGCTCACCCTCTACAAGCTAACGACCACCGACATCGCGAACGCAGTCCGCGCCCAGAACCAGCAGTATGCGGTGGGTCAACTAGGCCAGTTACCATCCAAGGGCAATGTTATCCAGAACTTCTCGGTGACCACCAATGGCATGCTGCAAACCACCGAAGAGTTCGAAAACATTATCGTCAAAGCCGGTAAACCCTCAGTGACACCGGGCTCCGAAGGTGCGATCGTCCGTTTACGCGATGTGGGTCGCGCTGAACTGGGCGCACAAACCTATAACTTCGACGTTAAAACCAATCAAAATACTGCTGCACTGCTGATCGTCTACTTCCAGCCAGGCTATAACGCGCTCAACGTTGCTCAAGCGGTTAAAGAAAAGCTGGAAGAATTGAAGCCCAGCTTCCCGCCGGGAGTTGGCTACGAAATTTCGCTCGATGCGACCGAATTCATCAATTCGTCGATCGAGGAAGTGATTCACACCTTCTTCGAGGCCATGCTGCTGGTCGTGCTAGTGGTTTTCATGTTCCTACAGAAACCCAAAGCCACGCTGATCCCGCTGGTCGCCGTGCCGGTATCGATTATCGGCACCTTCATTGGCATGGCCCTGTTCGGCTTTTCGATCAACATGCTGACTATGTTTGGTCTCGTACTTGCGATCGGCCTGGTCGTTGATGACGCCATCGTGGTCATTGAAAACGTCGAGCGGATCATGGAAGAAAACCCGACCATGCAACCGCGCGAAGCGGCCGCTGTCGCCATGGCAGAAGTCACGGGACCGATCATCGCGACGACCCTCGTTATGGCGGCTGTTTTTGTGCCCGTTGCCTTTCTATCCGGCATTACCGGCCAACTTTACCGGCAATTTGCTTTGACCCTCTCCGTCTCGGTGACCCTCTCAGCGATTGTCGCGCTAACACTTTCGCCCGCTCTGGCGGCCATTCTGATTCGTCCGAAGGGTGAAGATGATGACGTAGCGAAACCCCGCTTCTTTGTCGGCTTCGAAAACCTGTTCGATAAGCTTCGCGATCACTACATGATCGCGGTGAGATGGGCTATTGAACATCGCCGCCCATCATTCATGATTTTCGGCGGCGTCATCCTGACCCTGCTTGTGTTATTCCGGGTGGTTCCCGGCTCTTTCGTGCCCGAAGAAGATCAAGGCTATCTGTTTGGCGCCGTGATGATGCCCAAGGCAGCCAGCCTACAGCGCACTGCCGCTTTTTCGGAAGCGGGTGCCAACTGGTTCCAGGCACAACCTGGTGTCGACTCTTCTACCAGCTACGCCGGTTACAGCATCATCGATTCGCAGATCCTGCCCAGCGCCAGCACACTGTTTATTGGCCTCAAGCCGTTCGATGAGCGTACTGACAAGGCATCATCCGCGTTCACGATGATTGAGAATGGCCGTAAACACTTCGCGACACAAAATGATGGCATCACCATTCCGGTGAACCCACCATCGATTCCGGGCCTGGGCAACACCGGCGGTTTCCAGATGTGGCTGGAACAAACCGGTAACGGTTCGATGGAAGAGATGGAAGAGCAAACCATGCGCTTCCTGGCCGCCGCAAAAAAGCGCCCAGAACTGACAGCGATTAACACCACGTTTAGCACAAACGCCCGCGAGATGTTTGTGGATGTCGACCGCGGCAAGGCAGAACTGCTCGATGTCGCCGTTAACGATGTGTATGACACGCTGCAAACGATGATCGGCTCCCAGTATGTCAATCAGTTCGCCTACCAGAACCGCCTGTGGCAAGTCATCCTTCAGGCAGAAGCTAATTACCGTCAGGATCCCTCCTCATTCGACACGATGTACGTCCGCGCCCGTACGGGCGCGATGGTACCCCTGCGCGCCCTCATCAGCTTCAAGTACCAGGCCAGCCCTGATATCGTGACCCGCTTCAACGCCTATCCTGCCGTACAGATTACCGGCAACAATGCTGCCGGTTACAGCTCTGGCCAGGCAATTCGGGCTATGCAGGAAATCGCCGACGAGGTCCTGCCACCCGGTTACAAGATCGCTTGGTCTGGCGAGGCCTACGAACAGCTCAAATCAGGCAGCACCGCCATTTTTGTGTTTGCCTTCGCGTTGGTGATGGTCTTCCTGATTCTCGCTGCACTTTACGAAAAGTGGTCGCTGCCGTTTAGCGTCATGTTTGCCGTACCCTTTGCGCTGTGTGGTGCGCTCCTGGCCGTGTTCCTGCGCGGTCTGGAAAACGATGTCTACTTCCAGATCGGGCTGGTGACGCTGATCGCGCTGGCGGCCAAAAATGCGATCCTGATCGTTGAGTTTGCCGTTGCCAACGTGGAGAAGGGGATGTCTATTGTCGATGCCGCCCTTCACGCCGCTGAAATCCGATTCCGTCCGATCATGATGACCTCGCTGGCCTTCATTCTGGGGTGCGTTCCTTTGGCCATTGCGGTCGGGGCCTCAGCCAATAGTCGCCATTCCATCGGTACTGGCATCATTGGCGGCATGGTCGGCGCCACGATGATCGCGATTATTTTTGTGCCGCTGTTCTTTGTCGTCTTTGAAGAAATGAGTGAAGCAAAAAAACAGATGGTCGCCGACAACCCCGCAAAGCCGGGGCCGCACAATTTGCCTGCACAAAAATCCACGAAGGAGGATGCGCAATGATCAATCAGCGCCACCCGCTTTGGTCACTCACTGCGGCCACACTGCTCACCGCCTGTGCTGTCGGGCCAGATTATGAACGCCCCGATGTCAACGCACCCGATCAGTTCCGGTCTGCCCAGACCACATCCACCGATGGCGCCGCGCTTGGCACGGTCACCTCGACGGACGCCTGGTGGGAGGCTTTTGACGACCCCGAACTGAACAAGCTAGTCGAAGAGGGGTTGCGCAACAACCGAGATCTGCAATCCGCTATTGCCCGCGTGCGACAGGCGCGCGGCCAGCTGATCACCACACGTAGCAAGTTCTTCCCTCAGATTGACTACTACGCGGCTGGTGAACGCGGTAAGTTCATGGGGCTGGACCAAACCGTGGTCACCAATACACCGGGCAGCCTGGTTTCGATCGGCACCATGGCCGCAACGGCAATGTGGCAACTGGATGTCTTCGGCGGGTTGCGTCGCCAATATGAAGCGGCTAGCGCCAATCAGGCTGCAGCCGTTGCATCACGCCAGGCCATTGCACTGAGTGTTGCCGGCGAAGTGGTCAACATTTACATCACACTCCGCGCACTCGACCAGCAACTCGTCGTCGCGCGACAGACGTTGGAAAACTACAAAACGACCAACCGGATCTTTGATCTGCGCTTCCGCTACGGTACGGCCAACCTGGTTCAGGTATCGCAGATTCAATCGCAGGTCGATGCCGCCGAGGCCGCAATCCCCCCGCTGGTGCGTGCCATCGGCGAACAGGAAAACAATCTCAACTTTGTGATTGGCCGCAACCCGGGACCCGTGCCACGTGGTAAAACGATCGACCAGCTCGTCCTACCGACACCACCTGCCGGCTTACCATCCGACCTGCTGGCACGACGACCCGACGTGCGCCTGGCCGAGCAGCAGCTCATCGCGCTAAACGCTCAAATCGGTGCCGTCAAAGCACAGTTCTTTCCCAACATCTCGCTCACAGGTACCATGGGCACCAGCACGGCTTCGGGCATGGGGGGAATTTTCACCGGTGGCAGCAGTATCTGGGATGCCGGCCTCATTGCCCTGGGTCCGCTCTTCCGGGGTGGCCAGATCTATGGTCAGTACGTGAGCAGCAAAGCCGAACAACAGGCGGCCATGACCCAATATCTAAAATCGGTTGAAGGTGCCTTCCGTGATACGGACAACGCCTTGATTGCAACACGTGAAACCAGAAAACTGGTTGCCGCCCGACAAAAGCAGGTGAGCACGCTCAAAACTTATGCCAACCTCTCCAGCATGCAATTCAACTATGGCTACACGGATTACCTGACCGTGTTGAACGCCGAAGACAGCCTATTCAAAGCCCAACTGGAGCTGGCATCATCACAAGCAGATCGGGCCATCTCCCAGGTCGCGCTTTTCATGGCGCTCGGAGGTGGCTGGGAGGCCGCAGATGACAAGACCATGGCGGCCAATCAGGCAATCGCCTCGGGCGACGACCCCCGTAACCCCGCCAACCGTTAACGCGGCGCGGAAGGGTTACTTCGAGAGTTGGCGACCGAGCGCGGCACCGGCACCGCCGCCGAGACCTGCGCCTAGTGCCGCACCTGCGGTGCCACCACCAGCGCTCTTGCCAACCGCTGCGCCCGCACCGCCGCCAACGGCTCCCCCTACAACGGCACCCGTTTTCCCTTTGCCCTTCGTTGTTACTGCGGCTCCCGCACCGCCGCCGATAGCGCCCCCCACCACCGCACCCGTCGTACCACCCACCGCATTACCTAACGCAGCACCACCGGCACCACCCAGAGCACCGCCGACCCCACTTTTAAGATTGCTACTTTGCGCAACGGCACTTGCCGCAAGGAATGACAGACAAGATGCCACGATCAGTGCTTTTTTCATGAAGAACCTCCTGAATTCTAGAATCCCGTTAACTGAGACATTAAGCCCTAGGTGTAGTGTGTAACAAGCGCTGGGCTTCTGTCATGTCGCCTCGCACAAGTAAGTGGCTTTCGGCGGCAACCCGATCAATGGCCCGGTCAATATCGATTTGTTCATCCTGACGTGGGCGGTGCAGCACGAAGTCTGAAACTCCCTGGTTCAGCTGTAACGAACGCGGGTGGCCAATGCCGATACGCAGACGCCAGTAGTCCGGCGTGCCAAACGCGGACTGGATATCTTTAAGGCCATTGTGCCCGCCACTACTCCCGCCGAGTTTGAGGCGCAACTGTCCGGGTAACAGATCCAATTCGTCGTGCAGCACCAGGACTTCATTCGGACGAATGTCGTGAAACCGGGCGAATGGCCCGACCGATTGGCCAGAGCAATTCATAAAAGTCTGTGGCTTGATGATCCAGATCTTACGTCCATCGACCTGCGCCGACGTGACATCAGCCTTCATTTTTTTATCCGCACTAAAACCACCCGCGCCCAAAACCCGTGCCATTTCGTCCGCAGCCCAACAGCCGGCATTATGCCGCGTACGTTCGTACTCCGCGCCCGGATTACCCAGCCCTACGATGAGCCGGATCGGTGATGCCTGCGACTTCACCGGCACTGCCTTATCGGCTGATTTTGGTGGCTGCGAATTTTGCATGGGTTGGTTCATGAGCCATAGCCTAACGTAAATCGGACGTTCCATGAAAAAAGCCGTGCGGACAAACCAGCACGGCTTTCTCCAGAATGCTGGTTACCCAGCAAACAAATTACTCGGCGGTCGGTGCTGCGCCAGCATCGGAGACGGCAGCCGTTTCCGCATCGGCGTTAGAACCCTTAACGGCCATCACGGCAGCAACCACGGAGTTATCACCACCGTGCAGAATGACGCGAACGCCAGCCGGCAGCTTGATGTCGTTGATGTGCAACGAATGACCCATCGCGAGATCTTTCAGATCCACTTCAATGAATTCCGGCAGCGCCTTCGGCAGACAGGCAATTTCCAGTTCGGTAATTACATGGCTGACAATACCGCCTTGCAGCTTGACGCCCGGGCAGACTTCGCCGTTGGTAAAGTGCAGCGGCACCTTGGTGTGCAGTTCGGTATTGGCATCGACGCGTTGAAAATCCACGTGCAGCACCAACGGCTTGTAGGCGTGCAGCTGCACGTCGCGCAACAAAACCTGTTCTTTGGCGCCGTCCAGATTCGCCGAAACGACGGACGAATGGAACGCTTCTTTACGCAGGCACTGGTAGATTTCGTTGTGATCGACGTCGAACGAAACGGCCGGCTTGCCTGCGCCATAAATGACGCCGGGGACTCGGCCAGCACGACGCAGGCGGCGGCTCGCACTCGATCCCTGCACATCGCGCTTGGTAGCATTAAATTCAAAACTGCTCATGATTGACTCCAGAAATTGGACAACCCGCGACCAGGTTATCCGGTTAAATGACCGGGGCTGACGCCTCAGTCGATGAACAGCGAGGAGACAGAGTCTTCCTTGCTGATGCGGCGGATGGTTTCCGCCAGCAACTCTGCAACCGACAGTTGTCGGATGCGTGAACACTTTTGTGCAGCTTCGGTCAGCGGGATGGTGTCCAGTACCACCAGCTCATCGAGCACCGAATCATTCAGGCGCTCGACTGCAGCGCCGGACAGTACCGGGTGGGTACAGTAGGCGGTGACGCTGCGTGCGCCATTTTCTTTCAGGGCAACGGCGGCCTTGCATAGCGTACCGGCCGTATCGACGAGATCGTCGACGATAATGCAATCCTTACCGGCGACATCGCCGATGATGTTCATGACTTCCGAGACGTTCGCTTTGGGGCGACGCTTGTCGATGATGGCCAGATCGCACTCCAGGCGCTTGGCCAGAGAACGGGCGCGCACCACGCCGCCATGGTCCGGCGACACCACGATCGGCTTTTCCAGATGTTTGTTCTGCACATCTTCCAGCAGGATCGGCAGGCCATAGATGTTATCGACAGGAATATCGAAGAAGCCTTGAATCTGTTCGGCGTGCAGATCCATCGTCATGACGCGGTCGACGCCAGCGGCAACCAGCATATTGGCGACCAGCTTGGCCGCGATCGGCACACGGTTTGAACGTGGGCGACGATCCTGTCGCGCATAGCCGAAATACGGGATAGCCGCCGTGATCCGGCCGGCCGATGCGCGTTTGAGTGCGTCGACGATGACCAGCAGCTCCATCAGGTTGTCATTCGACGGGTGACAGGTCGACTGCAGCACGAAGACATCGTTACCGCGCACATGCTCCTGGATCTCGACGCTCACTTCGCCATCGGAGAAACGGCCGACATCGGCACGCCCTAGTGGCAGCCCGAGACGCTGAGCAACTTCGGCCGCCAACTTGGGGTTGGCGTTGCCGGAAAAGACCATCAGGTTCTGGAAGCCCATGATGCTTATATCCTTTTGGTGTCCTGGACCAATCGGGATGCTCGCAGCGGCACACGCTCATGCCACCAACGAGCTACAAACAAAATGGGCAGCTGCCTGCGCAACTGCCCGAATTCTTGGCTGGGGAGGAAGGATTCGAACCTTCGCATGCCGGAATCAAAATCCGGTGCCTTAACCAGCTTGGCGACTCCCCAACACGCACCCCCCAAGGAAACCCTTACGGCGGTGAGGCCAGAATTATATCCAAAATTTTGCGTTTGCACATCCCCTGAGCGCCTCTCCCGGGCGGGGTGCGCAGCAGCAGACCCTATTCAGCCGGGATCAGATCGCTCAGCGGGTGACGATCCAGCCCCGGGCAGACCCAGGCAGTCCAGGCGCGACCAGCGGTCGGCAGGCGGTCGCAGATGGCCTGTGCTACTGCCTCATCGTCAAAAACGGCAAAAACACAGGCACCCGAACCCGTCATGCGAACCCGCCCTCCGGTTTCCGGCTGGGCACGCAACCAGTCCAGGGCGACACCGACTTCGGGGTACAGTGATACCGCGACCGCCTCGAGGTCATTAGCGCCCACGCCGTCGTTTAGGGCGCACGCCCAATCGGCCGGACAAATCGCCGAGGCGTCACGGCGCAGCTGCGGGGATGAAAATATCCCGGCTGTCGGCACCGAAACACCGGGATGAACGATCAAATACCAGGCCGGCGGCAGCGCCACTGGCATCAGCGCTTCACCCACGCCTTCGGCAAAGGCGCTCTGCCCGAACACAAACACCGGCACATCGGCGCCCAAAGGCAAAGCCAGCGACTGCAGTTCGAGCTGGCTACCACCTAAGCGCCACAGGCTATTCAACGCCAGCAGCACGGTCGCCGCATCAGAACTGCCGCCGCCCAGACCACCCCCCATCGGCAAGTGCTTATCCAGCTGAATGGTTACACCATCGCGCACACCAGCAGCTCGGCGCAGTGCCTGCGCCGCGCGAACGGTCAGATCGGTTTCCGGCGCCACGCCGGGAATCGGATTGGCCAGCACAATCTGGCCATCGGAACGTGGTACAAATCGCACCGTGTCATGCAAACCGACGAACCGAAAGAGTGTCTGCAAGGTGTGATAGCCATCAGGTCGACGACCCGTCACATGGAGAAACAGATTCAGTTTCGCCGGTGCCGGATACGCCGAAGTCCAATTCCAGCGCATGGCCAGTTCCGAATCGGGTAGGACTGAAGGATCATTGAAAGCCATGGCGTTTTTCTGGTCAGGGTGCCGACTGCTCTACCGGATCGCTCACCCCATTCCATTCCGTCAACGCCAAACGCAGCCACAAGCCATCGGGCCCAACCGCCTCCACGGCAAGCGGCCAATCTTCCGGCGCCGGTGACCCATAACGATAAGCGAACTGCCAGCCACGCCCGGAAGCCGCCAGCGGACGTGCTTCGGCATCGCGTTGCTGTACCTCGTTGGTCGGCCAGCGGGCACGGAGCCAGCGCTCAGCCGGCAACTCGGGCAAGGTCACGCCCGCCAGGGACTCCCCCAAAGCGCGCAAATTCGTCGCTTCACCACGCTTACCCGTGGCATCCTGCCAGCGCACGCTACCAGCAGTCATA
>JACCDW011604502.1_pt1 | contig 15225 bp, 10 predicted proteins | sample 7449781 | NCBI WGS metagenome assembly JACCDW01 (sample SAMN15323449, study PRJNA562643) | freshwater metagenome | isolation source: river surface water | place: USA:Blue River Watershed | collected 2017-08-18
AGCAGTTAATATCTCTTGTTGCTTATCGTTTATAGCTTTAGCAGCATCCATAGCAGGCATAGATCCACTACTCTTCTTAGCTTCTATTAAGTTTACATCGCCTTGTAATCTTTCAATTTCGTACTGCTTTTTAACCTCTGTTAACTGTCTTTCAAAAGCGGCTCTATCTAAATCTATTTTTGCAGATATTTGAATTTTTTCAGCAGCCAGTGCACGTATCTGGGTATATGAATCTATGACAATATCTTGATAGCGAGAAGCAGCATCTTCCATAGAAGATATTACTTCATTCATTCCACTTACTATAAAATCTTGTAACTTTTGCTGTGCAGCTATTCTTGCGTCACCTGTTTGTGCATCTAGTGCAACAATATCACGCTGCAGTTTTGTCTCTATATCCTTTATCTTCTGTACTTGTTCATTTCTTCTTGCTAGAATAGCATTTGCAGCTTGCTGAGCAGCTGCAATTTCTTCGTCGGTAGCTGCAATGTTAACTGCTTTAAGAGCCTCTCTTGCTACTATTGACTTCTCAAAAGCAGCATTCTCAGCTTCGGTTTTTCCTTGAATTGCGGAAATTTCTTGATCCAGAGCTGCTTGACTAGATAGCACTGTCACTAAAAGTGCGTCTTCTTGTAAAGAGTATAAAGACTTATAGGAATCTGCTATTTCTTGTCTAGCACCTTTTAAGTCTCCCATTAGTTTATTAAAATCTAGCTCTCCAGCATCTTTAGCAGGTAAGTCTACCTGCTTACCTACTACAGAGGCTTGGGCCTTAATTAAAGCGCCATATGTATCTAGAAAATCATCAAATACGTTTTTCTGTGTTTGAATACTTTCTAAATATCTGATATTAGCATTTATATCATCTGTAGCTTTCTTAACCGCTAGCTGTCTTTCGTTATCAAGATTTTTAACGTCCTGAGAGTACTTTACTGCTAAGTCTACTTTCTGTCTTTGTAAGTTTGCAAGATCTATAGCAGCGGCTGCTTTTCTAGCGTCATCTTGAGCTCTGAGTAGTTGTAGTTGTTTATCTTCACTAGCAATAAGTAGGGCTCTTTGATCTTGTAAAAGCTTTACTCTACGATTAGCCAATACATTTTCATTAGTTAGCTGAGTTATGTCATTCCTAACTGCAGCTGATTCTTGTTGAGCCTGTAAGTTGAGTATGCTTTTTTGATTGCTAGCAGATCGCTCTGCAGCAGTAATCTCTTCTTGTAAGAGTTGACGGCGTAGTGCTATTTCTTTAGAAAAAGTATCCTCTGCTGGAGCTTGTTCTATTGTTGGGGCCTTTAAGAATGATAGTTGTAATGCAGTTATAGCTTGATCTACGTTCTTAGCAAGATCGCGAACACTATTTATCTGCTGTATTTGTCTTTCTAGATTTGCAACTCTTCTAGCGGAAGCCCTATCTTCTTCAGCTGCTACTGCTTGAACTGCTTCTATTTGTCTAGAATATGCAGCTTGAGTTGCTTCCTGAATCAAATCTAGTTGGTTTTTTGCACGCTCGGCACGACTTTCTTCTATAGAAAATAGCTTATCGTTAAGTTCAATCTGAGCAGTTATACCTTCTAAGGCTTTTTCAGTATTAAATACTGCTAGATCTGCAGCAGATGCATTTTCACGGAGTGAAATAAGTTTTTGCTCTGCCGCAGCTTGATTTTTTACTATACTTAGTTTCGTTTGTTCAGCCAGTATTTGCTTATCTAGTTCAGAAGTTAGTTTTTGAGACTCCACTACTGACTTCATTATAAGAACGCGCTGCTCCATTAATAGAGCTGCGGCATTTTCTAATGACTGTTCATACTCTCCAAGTGCTTGCAGCTGTACTGCGTTTGCGCCGGGGCCTGTACCTTGTCTATCTCTTCCAGGGCCGTTCTGTATGGCTTTTTTAGCTTCATCGGATAATTTTTTCTGAGCATTAGCCTGATCAATTAACACTTGAAGCCTGGCTTGATCTATAGAGATTAATTTTGTAGCAGCAGTGGTTTGAGCTTCATAGTCAAACTCATTTACTTTAGTACTGTCTTGAACAGCTTTAAGAAAAACGGCATACTGAGTTATTCTTTTATAATAGTTTTCCTGTTCTTTAAACTGGATTAGTTGAGCTCTTACTTTTTCATTGTTTTCTTGTTGTGCTTTTGATTGTTCTAATAGTGCCAAAGCCGCTTCATGTATAGGGCCGGTAGGATACTTCTTGGCTAGCTCCGTTAACTGTGGTATTAGGGCATTAATTTTTGTACTACCATCAGACAATGCTGTGTCTACGCCTGCAAGACCTTGTTGAAATTGTTCAAATGTAAGGCCACCCTCTCTGGCTTGTTTAGCTAAAGTATTAAAATTATCAGCAGCTCTTATAGAAGATATGCTTGCAGAGTTGAACCCATCTATAATATCGTCAAGCACGCCCAATCCACCAGATTCTAATACCGCGAGAGCATCTTCGGCAGATATTCCTAAGTTCTTTAAACCTATAGCTACTGATTGTGCAGGTCTGGAAAATATACTATCTAGTTCGGCTACGGCACCTTCTAACGAGCCCGTTTTTCTTATAGCATCTCTAACATATTCATCATATTGGTTTATTCCTGCTTTTACTTGAGCTAGAGCTTTTTGTCTTCTAGTATCGCCCTCTGCTATGTTAGTAAAAAGGTCTAGCCTATCACTAGGCAAAGCTTGTTTAATATCTTCTTGTAACCTTTTAAACTCCCCAGTTTCTTTGTTAACTAAAGTGAAAGTTACAGGTAAATTAATAGGATCATCTGCAGCAATTGCTTCTAAGTTTGTCTTAATCTTGGCAAAAGTACTAGTACTATCCTGTGTTATATTAAATATGGTACTTATCTGACCTGCATTTTTTCCTAGCTCTTTTGATAAGGATACTATTGCTTCTAAATTTTTTAACTGATTAAACTGACTAACAGCTACTTTAGCAAATACGGTTAAATATTCTCTTTGATCCGCAGTTAGTATGCTTCCAGCCCCAATTCTCTTAGCTTCCTTATCTAATACAGAGGCAAGACGTATATCCTGCCCTCTCAGACCAGTATCTATTTCTTTGAAATAAGATCCAAATTGAGATCTTAATTCATTAACTCTCTCAACTGACACACCAAACTCTTCATTTAAATCTCTGTTAGCGGTCTCTACACCAGTAATAAGAGTATTAGCAGTAACATCCCCAGCAATAGCTCCTGCTATACCTCCAGAAACAGCTAAACCAAAGGCTGCTATAGATGCTCCGCCGGTAGCAGGAGCTAGTGCTACTGCTGCCATACCGCCTAATATAGCGCCGCCAATCGAAGCGCCTACATCAATCCAGTTAAAGTCCGTTATATTATCTGCTAATTTACCTAAAAAGCCCTTATCTACTGCAGCCTCAGAAACTCTAGATGAGGCACTTTTTATAAGTTGTTCTTTGTTTATAACAACTTCTACTTCCGTAGTTAAAAACTTTTTCTTAAAGGAAAAACTATCTGTATTCTTTAACTCAGAGTTTACCTTCTCCAGACTCTCTAGTGTAGCTCCGCCTAGGCTTTCTATAGCTTTAGCTGATGATGAAATCAACCCGCCACCAAAAAGTCTTTTCAATGCTTCAGCGGTCTCTGATATATAAGCATTTAACTCGTCTGATTTACCAAATAGACTGGCCAATGCAGTTACTGCTATGCTAAGTATAGCTACGCTAGATATTATTCCGCCTAACCCAGAAACTATCTTAGAAGTAAATGCTAGCACACCTGCAGTAGCAAGACTCCAACCTCTATACACAGTTCCTAGAGCTGCCGCACTTTTGCGGCCCAGCCAGTCATAGCCGCACCAGAGCTTTGTACTGCCCTATTGTACTCGTTTTTTGCTTTAAGTAGTGCTGCGTATTGAGCTAGTGCTGCTTTAGTATCTGCTTGACTTTGCTGTGCTAAAGGCGTTATAGTATTTACTCTAGCTTGAGCACCAGCGATTTGAGGTGATATAGCGTTTAGTTGAGCTCTACGATTAGCGGCAGTAAGAGCGGTATTAGATTTAATAGCTGTCTCTTGCGCTTTTAAAGTTCTTAATGCTGCTTCTCTAGATGCTTTTTCTTGTTGTATTGCCTGGTTACTAGCATACTGGGCTGCTGTTGTATTTCTTAGAGCTGCCGCCTGTGATGCGTATGAGTTAGCTACTTTTTTAGATAACTCATTAATATTTTTTAATTCAGGCCCTGTAAGAGCTCTTTGTTGACTAGTAGCTTGGAGTGCGTTAAATCTATCTTTTTCAGCCTTGCTAAGTCCTGATGTTGCAGCGGTAATTTTACCGATAGATTCTGATGCTTTTATGGCTGCTGGTGCTAGTCCTGTATATTTTCTTATTAGATTTTCAAGAGCGGTCGCATTATTTAACTTCTGCTTTGTTGCGTTTGCTAAATAATTGCTAAGCTCACCTATACCTTTTCTAGCTAATAATCCGGCAGCTGCAATAGCTAAAGCTATAGCAGCAGGAAAGTTATCCGCAAAGAAATCAATTATTGGCTCTAGTTTTTGAACAAGCTCCATACCAAATAGCATAGCTATATCAAGCATTTTAGTACCAAATGCTTCAAGCTTTTCGGCTGTAGTAGCTAGAGTAGTATTTATCCCTGCATACTTTCTTTCACCCTCAGTTATAACAGCATTAACGAAAGCTTGTCTACGTTCAAATTCACTAAGGGAAGTTACAGATTTACCAATAGCTGCGGCATATGCTCTTGTAGCAGGTTCTATTTTGGTGTATATACCTAGTTCGTCTAGAAGTTCTGTTTCCATCTTAGCGGAACCACGTACAACACGTGTATACGCATCGTTTAAATCTCTACCTAAAGCTCTTGAAGCTTTCAGAGCAACGCCACTTAAGCGTTCTATTTGTTGAGTGTTAAATCCTGCACTTAGCGATAGGTTTATTTGTGCTGCACTATCTGCTATAGTTAGCTGTGCCTTAGTTATCTCTCTAACACTTTCTAATAGTTGACTGCCACTTGCACCTACACTAGATGCAAGAGTATTCAGACCTTCTAGAGTCTGTATGGTACGAGCACTTTTAGCTAGCTTATCAAAAGCTTGCTGCAGTGCAAATGTAGTAGCAGCAGCTCCTGCGTATGCAGCAACTAGCCCACCTAATCCTTGAGCTTGAGATGAAAAAGAACGACCCGCACTAGCCGATGACTGGCCTAGGCGGGTTTGAGCTTTATTAAGGTTATTTAAATCTCTTGCTGTTGACCCCGCACCTTGAGTTTGAAACACAAAATTAAGGATTAAGTTCTTTACGCTGGCCAATTATCGTCTACCTTTTGATCTACTAGCAGATTCTTTCATCTTTTGTTGTTTTGAATAGTAATCACTATATTCACGCTGGATGAGCAGTATATATTCTAGTACTTCTTTTCTGTCGTATATATCATATATATTCATTATTGCTTCTAAGGCTGAAAAGTCTTTTCCTAACCAAGTTCCGCTCATCCCCTCAAATTTATCTGGTAATATGTTAAATATTATAAGGGCTGATTGAACTTCAAATGGGAGAAAGCCAGGATCTTTGGGCATTTCTTCTTCTCTTGGCTCCCAACCCATCTGTTCACACATTAATAAATATTGTTCTGTAGTGATACCTCCGCCCCCTAATTCAGAGCGGAGGTAATCTGTTAGTTTTTTTCTGTCTGCTCTTTTGACTCTCTCTCAAAAACTTCAAAGTTATTTAGAGAATCAGTTACAAACTGGTCAAATATTGTTGAATTCTTCAATAGTAGAAGTGCATCATCAGCGCTATACTCTACTGCTTCTTTAGGATCGGCGCCAGCAGTGTCAATTGGGAGTAGGGTGGCTAGTCCACGAACTGTTAACCCGCTCCAGCCTTTAATTACCGCATCAGCATAAGCCTCTAGGAATTTGTCGTTATCTACTTCTTCTTCGCGTTGGCGAGTGCGCTTATTAAACTTATATACTAGCGCTTGGTTTCTTATTTTCATCATCCGATCGCGGCCTACATAGCAAAGTTGCACCTTGAAACCGTCTATATCTGGAAAATCTACTTCGGTTACTTTTTCAGTTACCATTAATTTTTTAATTAAACTCATTAGTTCCTCTCATTTCTGTTAAAAAGGGTAGCTACCATATCCAACTTGTTATTAGTGAGGGGATTTCTAATAACTCGTTGAGGTAGCTACCCAACTGCATTGTTTGTACAGAGCACCCCCTCAAGCGCTCTGTATATTGTTTGTATTAGCTAGTGCTTGATACTACCATAGTCATTTCAGAACCAGTACCTTTTGTAGCTGTAGGTTCTTGTGCTAGGAATTCAACACTGATACCGATGATATCTTCTACTGAGTGGGTTGGGAAGTTAAACTGAACCGCAGGCATATCAATTGCTACGAATGGGGCAGTTGTTCCACCAATTCTTAGGTTTGCGCTAGATACTTGAGCAATTTGAGTGCGAGTATCGTTAACTATGTTACGTAGGAATTGAGCAGTATCGTCGTCGCCAGTACGTAGGTAGGCAGTGAAGTTACCTGTTATTGTTTTGGCTCCTGTAAACTGACCGATAGGAGTGTTTAGAGATGCTAGTTCTTCTGGTGTTAGGAATGTTAGCGCGTTGCTATATGTAAATCCAAGACCAGTTACAGCTAGATTGTAAACATCTTCAGCCGAGCCTGATGGTGTGTGGTCAACAGTTATAGAGCTTAGACGGTTCTTAATGAAGGCAGCAGTAGTTGTTGTGCCGGCTACGTTGTAACGACCCCAAGCGTGGTATGTAGAAGCAGCAGTGTTAGCATCTACTGAAGAGTTACCGCTGATAGTAGAACCACTGTTTAGAACACCGCCACTTACAGATATAAAGTGGTTTCTAGCAGAGTTTGTTAGTTCGATAAAGTTAGTACCAAATCCACTCCAGCTTGTTGTAGCGATACCATCAATAGCTGCGTCAATACTAGCTTCGTTTACAGAAGCGTTCTTAACCTGATAAACAACGTTATCCATCTTCATGTATAGGTGATATTCGTTAGCAGTTGCGTAGTTTGAGGTGTGTCCTGAAACGTTAGATGCAGCAGTTCTTTCTGCTAGTGCGAACTTGCCTTCTGTCTGCCAAGCGGAACGTAGCGAAGAGCTTGCGCCTGTACCAGTTGCCCAAGCAGTGTTGGATAGTAGACTCTGCCATAAGAACCAGTCAGCTAGTGGTTGGGAGTTTCCTGTTGGATCTACGCCGGTACCGCCGCTTGTGCTTCTAACGCCTGTTGGTCTTAGATATGTTTGAAAGCTCCATTCCACTGGGTTAATAGCGGTGTTGAATCTTTGAGTTGAACGGTCTGGTGTTAGACCGGATTCTAGTGAAGTAATGTCTTGTGTTGCGGAAGATTGACTTGCGGCATAACCGGCGAGTACCTCTACTCTCCATGTGTTGCGTGGAGTCATACTAGCACTGGAACCACCAGCAGCTAGGTCAACTGTAGACATATAAACTTCAGAGTTTCTTTGAAGGTTTAATGCTGTAGCCATTTTAAGCTGTCTCCTTTAATTATCAAATATTTCAAAACGAATATTTAGAAATATTTCGGCCATTCCATACGGTTCTAATAGCCCTGAATCTGTTAAGATTTCTTTAATTGTAATATCTTGAACTTGTATTTTAGTATCAAACTTGAAGTTATAAACAACGTGCTCAATATCTTGTACTATATCGCTAAGCTGTTGTTGAGGGTCTTGCCCATAAACATAGCATCTAACTGTAGTAGTAACGATACTCTCCGTTAGTTCTTTAGTATTATATACTCGTTGTTCAAGTCCAGAAGTTATATAAACACTAGGAAAGTCGTTTATTTCATCTATAAATTTAGAACCTTTATACACGTTTTGGTGTAAGTCAGCTTTAAATTCATAAGATGGAGAGTAAGGAGACGAGCTACCATTTATTTGTCTTAAGCATCGAACTATCTCGTCTGTTATAAGTCTACGATTAGACATCTCTTTATTTCTTCCTTAAGTATAACATGCACATTTTTAAATGGCAAATATTATTTTTTCAAATTATAGGTTGTGTATTTTTACGAAGTATAAATTCCTGTCCAAGTCTTTCTTTAGCAATGTCTCTTATAGACCGTTCAACTAAATTATCTATCTGGTAACCGTATCTCTCCAAGCTATCATAGTATGGCAAGTAAAAATAATCAATCATTCTAGTATTCATATTAGCAACAGCTTCAATACTTCCACGAAAAGTACCGCTTCTTTCATATATATTAGGCGGTGTTGGATTACCAGCACCTCTTCTCATTTTTAATCTAGTCCTACCTCTTACTAGTGCTGTTATGTCTATTATTGATAATCCTCTAGGCTGGCTTTTAGTCTTAGGAATCTTAGCTCGTATAGAAGATGCAATTACACTACCTTTAGCATAATCAGCCCCTACACTTATTCGCTTACTCTTAAGCATAGATGAAGCTTGCTTTACTGCGGTCTCATAATCTTGGGATAGCGATTCGGCTTTTGAAGATATATTACTCTCCATAAAGCTCTCTACAGAGTCTAGCAGGCCAGAAGTAACAACGTCATTAAATATGTTTTCGGATGCATTTCTAAAAGCTTCGTTTAATACGGATTGAGGTATTTTTATATTAACTAGTATTGAGTCTTCAGAAACTTTAACATCGAGAAAGGAGTTAGCATTTGAAAATAACTCTTTCGATTTGAAGCTTAGATTCCCTAGCACTACTGTACTATTATTAATTGCAACAGGTATTTGTATGGACTTTGCTTTTAAAAATAGATTAAGCCTCAAGGCTTTAATTAATGGCTTAACGGCTGAATCTGCTGAACTCGGATTTTCTAGGTGAGATTTTAGCAAACTCAAATTACTGTTATACGTATTATAAAACTGATCTACTATTTCATTGTCAAAAGTTTTAGTTAGTGCGCTAGAACCTCTAAACCCAACAGTAAGGCTTCTGGAAGATCCTCGTGTTATGCCGACTCCAGAAGTAGTAATGTCAATAGCAGTGCCAAAGCCTATTATACCTTTTCGCTTAGAGCCTACTAAACTTTTACCTAACCTTATTGCATTGAGGGCATAGCTACTAAATTCAGGTACTATAGCTTTAATTTCAGCTACTAGAGAGATACCTTTAGGATTAGGACTTATTAAGTCAGGAGAGGCTCCTAGGCCTGCAGTAGTAGGAACTATAGTCATTCCTAGGCTTTTTGCTGTGTAGCGTTCTACAGTAGAAGCGACTATACTTGCAGTAGATGATACTGCGTTTTCAAAGTCTCCGGAGGGGGATTCCTTAGTTCTTCTTGACCTTAAGGATCCCGCTAGAGAGGAGAGTGCATTAAATTTTCTTATTGCCCTGCTGAACTTTACATCCTGAACTAGTCTGTAATTAAACTCCATTAACCAACCAACCTATAAAGATTTAAAACTCTGCGAACTTGTGGAGGAAAATCATCTACGCTAAGTTTGTAGTTCTGAGAGCTTTCTCCTTGGAAGGATACTCTATCAGAACCGCTTCTACCTTTGTATATTACTTTCACCATCTCAAGAATGGCTAATTTTAAATCATCTGGAATCTCGGTGAATCCACCGTTGTATATGACTCTAACCCCATTAGGGTAGTTTCTAAATTTAAGCGGTCTAAAGAAACCTAACTCAGGAGTGCCGCCGCCATCACCAGTATCAAAGTTTACTTCACCTGTAACCTTATAAAAAGCATATTCATTTACAGTTCTAGATAAATCTACAAAACTAGTTGTATTATTAGAGCCATCAAACCTCATTAGTAGTTTTGTAGTTGAATCTGCAGCAGGAGGGTATGAATATGTAGTATACGCTGTTGTATACTTTGCGTCGTGAGTTATTCGTACATTATCAATATATCCTGTCATAAATTTGCCTAGGTCTACCCCAGTGCCGTAGTTTGGTATGTTTACAGTATTACTGCCTGTAGCAACGATAACACCTTCTCTAGCTAAGTAAAAAGAAGTGTCGTCTCTAGATATTGCTAGGTGATAGAACTGATTAGCCGAATATCCTGTATTGCTTGCTTGTCTAACATTACAAGTTTCTACACTATTACTTACGGTTTTAAAATATAAACCATTAACACTAAAATCTACTCCAAAATCCCAGTAGTGAGTGGTGTTACCGCTTCTCACAAGAGACTGAGTACCAGATGTAGCGTCAAATCTAGCGTATAGCTCTAGGGTAAAGTCGTCTACGCCTAAATCCCAATCATCATTGGAACTAGCAGTAAGATAACTAACTCCATCCAGTCTAAGGCTAGACCTTCCAAATTTCTTAACACGAGTTTTTACTGATGGAGTACCAGTAACAGCAATAGAGTGTGCTTGACCTTCTTTGATTATAGGCTGCCCACTAGAATCAGGCCCGCCTAACAGCAAATAGTCATTGCCATCAAAATGTGCTACTTCGCTAATATAGTTTATAGGTGGATTGGCGACAAAAACACTCGCCCTACCTCCATCAAAATATTCTGTGTAGGTATTAGCTTCAAACTCTCTTCCGCAGTAAGATGTGACTAAGCTACTAACCTGAACGGCTATATTACTTAGTCTACCGTCTTCATCTACGTTAGCTGGTTTTATGCTTAGGAAGTCCTTTATTTCCGGCAGGCTTATTAACTGACTCATCTAGTTTCTCCAATTTTTCTTTTACGGAATCAGAAGCTAGCTTAACTGGCGAAGAGTCTTTACTACCGCCGTGCAGCGTATTCCAGGCTTCTAGCTCTAAGGTTTTTTCTGATAGTTTTTTATGCTTCTCTATATCCTCTACGGAGAAGTAGTTGTATGCGCCATTAAAAGAGTGACCCGCACCTAGATACTCTCTAAACTCATCTTCAAAAGTTATATACTTTTGTCTGGCTTCTTCAATTAGTTCAATTTTTGTTTGGAAATCCATAATATATTCCTCGTTTGTTCCATGTTTCTAATTCGTATGGACCGTCTAACGGAGTTAGTTCTGGCCCTTGGTTATATGATTCTGTTAGTTCGCATACCAGCCCTGGTAAACCTTCTAAATAGAATTTGCTATGTGGTTCAAATGTCTTTCCAACTAATTTTTCAAGTCTTATCCAGAAGAAAGTACCCACATAGCAAAAATTTTCGTCTATCTTGTCTGGAAGAAATCCTTTTTTAGTTACTCTGCATGACCCAAAAGTATTATATTTGGGGTCTTGGAAAGGAAAATCATCACTCAAAGCTAAAGTATAGTGCCATAGCACATCAGTCCACAAACTGGTAACTTTACCATCCTTACTGCTAGGATGATATATTACGCCTTTAGAATGGCAATAATATAGAAGCCCTTCTTTAGTTTTTTCCAGAAGTGCTGGGAGAGCTATATCAAAAAATTTAGAAGTCTCTCTCAAAGACTGGTCGTTTCCTACGACTATTAATGTATAGCCTAACTTTTTTAGAATACTAGACACTGAGTTATATACGTATATCTCAGTACTTACTTTTGTAATAGTAACTATCTTTTCTCCTGTAAATACATGATTGTACTTTACTAGATTGTCTACTATTTTAAAAACGCTAGGATGGTCCAAGCAATGAATATGACAAATTATATGTTTTTTCATGATCACCAAATAAGTAAGGGGGCGGGGCAGAGCCCCACCCCCTAAGAGTTAATTTAAAACTAACTAGCTATTAAGCGCTTGCAGTTGTTACTAGACCTGCGTAGGAGTAACGAGCACTTAGAGCAGCAGCTGAAACAGTTGTTAGAGCCTTGAAGTCGAAGCGAGTGCTTAGATACATTGCTGTAACTTGTTGCTGTGGTAGATATTCGCTTTCGATTTCCATTGCGCGACGTTCACCGATGATGAAGCCTGGCTTGTAAACCATAACACCTAGGTTGGAGTCAGCGGCACCAGCAGTATCCATAAATTCAGAGATGAATATTGGAATACCGTAGATAGCACCAACACTACCTGTTAGGTATGTAGCTTGTGCACCGAACTTGTCTACAGTCTGGAAGTTGGTGTTAGTTACTAGGTTGTTGTAGCCTTCTACGCTAGTTACATAGGCTAGGTTTGAACCTAGAGCTAGACCGTACTTACCTAGGGTTAGACGAGCAGCAGCGATTTGGTCTGGGCCAGCTTTTGTAGTTGTACCAGCAGTCTTAGTAACAAGACCGCCAACTGAAGCAGCTAGTTCTACAACACCTTTGATAACAGAGGTATAAGCGCCAGCAGCAGTTAGGGCGTTAGATGCACTGAATGCACTTAGTGAACCGTCACCACGTAGGATTGCTTTGTCGATACCACGAGCTAGACGACGAGTCGCAGCTTGACGTAGGAAGTCGATTAGTGGAAGAATTGTATCTTCTTCTTCGTCCTTGGCAATGTGAGTTGCAACCATGAACTTCTTTGGTTGTAGTTCTACTGCGCCAATTTGTGCCTGACGGCTAGTTGGTACAGTGGTCCAATCAGTTACGCCAGCGGCGAATGAACCTGATGGGAACTGAGCTACGAAGTCACTTGCATCTTCATCAGCTACTGGAATGCGGAACGACTTGGAGTTTACTTCAACGCGGTTAAACATTGGAGCAACTACTAGTTGTTGTTGCATTTCGTGGTAGACGTTTGTGCTGAAAGCTTCATTTAGATTTGCATCTGTTAGAACAGCTTTCATGCGGTCGCCCATGCGAGTATTAAATACGTGCTTGTTTAGGGCTTTTGATAGGAATATAGCATTTGATTTATCACGGTCAGAGAACTGCTCGTATGAACGGGAGTTTTCTGCATAGTGCATCTTGCTTGTCTGCATGGAGTTTACTTGCTCGCGATAAGCTTTTAGCTGACCTTTTAGTTCGGCTAGTTCTTCCATTACTCGTGGATCGGCTGCACGGCCTGTTTCGTTAGCTACATATTCTGCAGCTTCAGCTCTTAGAACGGCTTCACCAGCCTTTTCTACTAGCTGTGCAACGCGTGGTTCTGCAACAGTGGCAACAGCAGCTTTGGTATCTACCTGGGCTGACGCAGCTTTTGTGCTGATTGTGATTGGATCACCTACGTTTTCAGTAGTCATTTGTTTTTTCTCCTCTAGAGTTTTTTGTATATTATGGCCATATACATTCAGCATAAGATCTCTATTGCTCTCCACTGGAAGGGTCTTTAGAGTCTCTACAACCATACAATTTTTATTAGCTAAATAGAAATGAGAGTCATTCCAATTAGTATAGTTTAGTGTAATAAGATTTAATGTGTCGTTTAATATTTTTTGTAGGTTTTTATCGTTTTTAACCTCTTCAGCTGCTTTTAGCTGGAGTAGCTCTATTTCAGACTTACCTACTAAAGACTGGAATTTTGCTATTATTTGTGTTTTCTCTTCATCTAAGAATGACTTTTCATTAGTCACTAGTAGCTTTATGTCGTATTCACTATCTAGGTCCCACTTGTTTACGATAGTCAGATCTAGCGCGTTTACCTCTAGTGTTTCTCCTAGAGAAGTACCTACCGCGTCACACTTTTCAAATACGAAATTAGGATTGTCAGCAGTAGCTATTTTTGCTGTTTTAAATCTTTCGCCGTTGATAACAACAAAAGTTTTTTCAGCTATCTTGCTAGTATCTTCACTAAGTAGATTGATGAACGGAATTTGCTTCATAGGATCTTGTCCTGTTGAAATTTCTTCTTCCTCTTCTTCATCAATTACTTTAGAAGCTTTTTCATTTTCTATAGCAAATTGACCTTTAAATTCTTTATAGGTATCGTCATTCTCAAAGCTTTTACGTATAGAGAATAATGAGTTTTGATTAGCAGGAACACTTACTACTGATATTTCTAGTAGTTCTAGGTCTTTAATCACGAAAGTATCGCTTCTCTTGTCGTAGTCGGCATCTTTGATTCTGAAACCTACGCTAAAGCTTTTTAATACTCCGTCTTTTATTAGTGTTTTTACTGCGTGTTGTTTTTCAGCGGCATCACTAACACTTGCCTCAACAAAGATACCTTTTTTATCGACAGTTATATTGTTAACTCTACCAATTGGCTTTCCGTGATCGTGTTGATAAAGAAGAATTGGATTTCTTCTAAAATTCTCTACGCCTTTAGTCCAAGCATCTGGTAGAACAATATCACCTGTTCTATCTTTGTCAGCGGTGTTAGCATAGCCAGCAATTTTTAACGCTTTATTATCAGCGATACCTTTGACAGCAAAGTCGTCAGTATCAATGTAAAATGTTTTTTGCATTGTATGCTCCTCAAGTTTCTGTAGCTGCGTCTTCTGGTATGCCTTCTACAGCTTCATTAGGCGGCCTACCGCCTATTGATGGGTTAGTGGCACTACCAGTTATATTCTGCGGCATCCTAATAGCGTTAGTGTCCGAAGTATTAAGCGCTTCAAATCCTAGACGTTCTCTAGCTTCATCAGCAGTTATAATACCAGAGTTAACTAAACTAACATAGTATTGACTCTGTGTTCTTAAATCAGGTTGTAACGCAGTTATTACGCTTTTATCAGGTCTTATTAAACTAGAATTAAAGTACTGAGTAAATGCACTAGCAAACATTGACACTATAGGTAATATTGTGTGCTCATAGAATAATACTTGGTTTGCCGCTATGTTGGCGTTATTACCGCTCTTCATAAGAACATATGGAACACCTAGCGCCTTAGCCATATCTTGTTCTAAACGTTCTATACTTGCTTCAAAATCTAGACTCTGAAAGTTAATGTCGCTGAACTTATCTATTTTTAGTCCACCATCTAGAATTGCAGGGCTTCTAGCCCCATCAAAAATAGTAGCATAACTAGAACGCCAAGATTGTAAAAGTCTATCTTTAACTTTAGTATTCAGCACCGAATCAGTTGTTAACACGACTCCAGGCACTGCGTTATTTTTAAAGAACTGCTTTTGGAACTTAAGCAACGCATTATATATATTTATTATATTGTCTAAGCTCTTTATAGGACTTTTACCTCTAAAGATGCTTTCGTCATTATCCATTTTTATATGGATTATTTCATCCGCACTAAACTCTATAGAGCTTTGATTCTTACTGTCTCTAGACCCTGTAGCATAGCTAGAATAGTTAGAGGTGACTAAGAACAGATAACCTTTTATAAAAGTCTTAGGGTCTGTTATTATTTGCATATCATTGGCTGGCAACACATACAAATTAGTACCATCATAGTAGAAGAATGCATTACCGTCTAAAATAAGGTCAAAGTAAGCTCTTCTAAATAGTTTTATTCTATCTTCGAA
>JACCDW010209163.1_pt1 | contig 15221 bp, 11 predicted proteins | sample 7449781 | NCBI WGS metagenome assembly JACCDW01 (sample SAMN15323449, study PRJNA562643) | freshwater metagenome | isolation source: river surface water | place: USA:Blue River Watershed | collected 2017-08-18
CAGCCCAATGTCGCCCTCGTGATCACGGATATCAAGATGCCGGTTAAGGATGGTATTGCGAGGATTCGCGAGATGCGAGCGATACCTTGAAGTATATTCCCGTGCTGGAGCGATCCTGGCCAAGCCTTTGCATTTGCCTTTGATCGCCCCGACGCTTGCCACTCTTAAAACACAGTTGGGAGCCTGACGCCTTTGGAGGCGCCTTTCTATATCACCACCGTGGAAGTAAAAAGGCCATATTTCGGCTATATTCGGCTCATGATCCATCGCGATCTGGCGATAAGCCTCGTAGGCTCCATGCTCGGCTGCAGTGATCGGATGGAAGAGGCGTGGGTGCAGGATGGACTTTCCGAACTCGTCAACACCATTGGCGGGAGAATTCTGGCCCATCTTGTTGATTCCTATAGCTCTTTCGATTTGGGAATTCCACAAACAGAATTTGTGGAAAAATACAGGGCGCGCGCACCTGCTGTTCTGGTTCGCCAGGCCTATGCCGTGAATGAGGGGCACCTCGAATTGGAATTGGAGTTCAGGAAGGCTCAAGCCGCATGAGCCCTATCGAGTGGAACGAATGCAAAGAAGAATCCGGGAAGCATTTACCCTCGGACTGCTCATCAGCTTGTGCTGTTGGGCCTCGGGATTGCTTTACGCCAATCCTGGCAACGGACGCTTTGACCTGAACCGCTGGGACCGAACTCAAACTTTGAATCTCGATGGCTCCTGGCTTTTCCTCCCCGGCCGCTTCGTGGAACCGCAGGAACTCGAAGACATCCTGGATCACGATTATCAGGACATCAAAGTGCTGCAGGCTGGTGCCTCGATTCAGGACGATCCATCCGCGCCGCGTTATGGAACCTATATCCTCCGCCTCGCTCATCCCAATAAGCTCGATGACCTCGCTCTATTCCACGGCCTCTATTACAGCAGCGCAAAAAGCCAGGTGTTTTGCCGCAATGTACCCAGTCGATCGTTGACGCTTCATTTGGGCCAGGTGGGTGCAAGTCCAGTCAGCAGCACACCCAAACTTTCGACCTTTGCCGTTCAAAACCTGCAGCCCCTCGCTGCAATCCCGGTTTGCACGGAACTCGTTATCATGCTGCAGGTCAGCAGTTTTCATCACAGCTGGGCCGGTATGTGGCTGCCACCGCGCCTTGGACCCAGCAAAGAATTCACGGATTTTCTGGCTCAACAGGAATGGTCCTATGCCTTTATTTTGGGCATCCTGCTTTTCGTCAGTTTCTATGCAGGGAGTTTTGCCTGGCGACGTCGGCAGGAAAGGAGTGCTTTCTATGTGGCACTAGGGGCTTTGTTGCTGGGCCTGCGCATTGCCTGTCTTTTCCATGCGGCTGAAGCCAGCGAAGGTTCGGCGCCTTGGCTCTGGCATTTCGAAAACTTTTTGATCTACAGTGCCAGTTATCTCGTTCCCTTTCTTTCCCTGAAAAGCTTGAAATATTTTCTGCCAGGCACTCATCTTTCGCGCGGCGGTGAGCGGGCTTTGGATGGTCTCGCCCTTATGATCATTCTGTTTCAACTTCTGACTCCGGTTCGCTTTTGGACTGAGTATGCCGGTGTCTTCCTGCTTTTTGGTGTGGGATCTGTGCTCCTTGTGCTGGTGTACCTGATCCAGGCCATGCGCCAGCGCACACCCAACGTTTGGCCACATTTTCTGGGTGTGCTCTTCGCCTTCAGCGGCATGCTTATGGAGATGCTGGTGGTTTATCGCGTCATTGATTATCTGCCTCTCAACATATCGGGATATGGCAGCGCGATCTGGATTTCCCTACAGCTGCAACTGAGCGCGCAACGCTTCGCTGATGCTTTGGAAAGGTCGGAATATCTTTCCAGCCACCTTCAGGATGAGGTTCAAAAGCAAACCGAACAACTCCGGGAGCTGAATCGCTATATCGCTGAGAACGTGCTGAAGCGCTTTTTGCCGCCGAGCGTGGTGGCGGATATCGTGGCAGGCAAGCGAGCATTGGATGAAAAAGCGCGCGCCCTACAGATCACTGTGCTTTTTGCCGATCTCTGCAACTTCACTCGAATCTCGGCGCAGGAAGGACCTGAACGCACCGCGAACGTCTTGAACGGCTTTCTGGTGCAGATGACTGAAACCGTATTTGCCCACAATGGGACCATCGATAAGTTTTTAGGCGATGGTGTGCTGGTCCTCTTCGGAGCGCCGGAGGCCATGGCCCCCGAGGCTCAGGCCGAGGCTGCATGGCAATGTGCATCGCAAATGCAGGAAGCCCTGCAGCGTCTCAATAAGTCCTGGCAAGCCGAAGGTTGGCCAGCTCTCGAAATGCGTATTGGAATTCACTGTGGATCAGCGTTTGTGGGAAGCTTCGGCGGACCGATGCGAAGTGATTATACGGCCATTGGTGATACAGTGAATCTGGCTTCCCGCATCCAGGCCGTGGCCGAACCGAATCAAATTCTTGTAAGTGAAGAGATGGCGCGGCATTTGCCGTCTCTGGCCTCACGAAAGCACGGAAGCTTTCAACTCAAGGGCATTCGCGACTCTCAGGTTCTCTACCACTTGGAGCCATGGGTCGAGGATTTGGCCCGTCCTCGGAAAAAATCCAGCTGAAGGCCTCTGCGGATCACCGCAGTCAACCCCAAGAAGCCCAATGAGCAAAGCTCTGGCGCAGGATTGGAAGAGCAGCCTTTTCACTTCTCGAAAAACAAGTTACCACTAGTGCTGGGTTGAATCCTTTTGAAATACTCAAATTGGAAGCTGCATGAGTCTTAGACTGATAGGGTGCATCATCACTGTCCTTTTTGTGCATGGGGTTTCCCACGCTTCTGTGCTGCGTCTGGATCCTCATAGTTCGAACATGCCGGTCCCGAGCATGGAAGTTTTTCCTCGGCAAAATGGGAGTGATGAGGAAGTCCTGGCTCGTTTGCAGAGCATGAGTGGCGAAGAGGTGAGGATTGGCAATCGATTGAGTCCAGCCTTTGAAACGGTCTGGCTGCGCTTCACTCTGGAGAATCCGGTCGAGGTCGAGGCGGAGCGCGTTATCTATCTTCCGAATAATTATGCGGCGAAAAGTCTGGAATTCTACTTCTACCGTGACGGCACCTTGGTCGAACACAGCAGCTATCATCAGGATCGTCCCCAACGTTTGGATGTCATAAGAACCAGCAGCTATGCCACTGCAAATATCCCTGGCCTCAGCAGCCTTCTCGTTTACATCAAAATCGACAGCGGCTATGAGCATCTGAATCAAACCTTTCAGGTAGGCACGCGACAGAGCTTCATGAATTGGGAGATCCTGAGCACATTTTTCGTGGGACTTTTTCTTGGTATCCTGTTCCTGACCGTTTTGGCCAACTTCATGCAGGCCGCGGCCTACCGCGATAAAACCTTTCTTTGGTATTCGGCGTACTGTGCGAGCATGATGGTGAGTTCGCTCTCCTTCTATGGGATTTGGGTTCGGGTGTTTTCGCTTTGGGAAATCCAGAGGTATTTATCCTGCATTGGCGGGATGCTGACGCTCGTCACAGGCATTCTCTTCTTGCGCCCGCTGCTGAATACAAAGCACCTGGCACCACGTCTGGACAAGGTCTTTCAGTTTATCGGCTGGCTCGCTTTCGGCACGTTTTTTCTGCGCCTCTTCCCGGAAACAGCTAACATCGGTTTTGCCGTTCAGAGCTTGAACTCCATCCTCTTCATGTTGCTGGCGATCATCGCGGGTGTCAATGCTATGGTGAATGGCAAGGAGCTGGCCTGGCTTTATACCAGCTCATTCCTGTTCATTGCCTTGAGCGTGATTGCTGTGCGTCTTTCGCATATGAATGTTCTGCGAATCCATCCACTCGCTTATTATGCACCTGCGGTTGGGCATATCCTGCAGGTGATCCTCATCAGTTATGTCATGTTCATTCGCTCCAGAAAAGCTTATGTGGAAGCGCTGCGCAGTCAACGAAACCACAGTATGAATGAACGCCTCAACCTTCTGCTCAAAATCATCTCGCATGATATAGCCAATCCTTTGCAGGCCATTTCCCTTTACTGCAACATGGCCATGCATAAAGTGAAGAACCAGAAAATGCCCGATATGGAATTGCAGAAGGTTCAGGAAGCCATCGACACCCAGACGCGTATCATTAGACACGCCAAGGAAGCGGTAAGACAGATGCAGTTAGGTCAGAAGTTGCAAATCCAACCCGTGCAGGTTTCTCAGATCATGGGCGAGGTGATGCAGATCTTTCAGCCGCTCTGTCAAAATCAGGGGATTCGACTGGAGGTGGTGAACGAACTGAAGGAGGATGTGGTTATTCACACCGATGCGACCATACTCGTCCATAACATACTAGGGAACATCCTCTCGAATTCGATCAAATTCACGCCCAGAGACGGCCTGATTCGCATTACGGTGCGTTGCCTCAATCGTCGCCTCATTTTCGATCTTATTGACAATGGACCGGGCATTTCGAAGGAAAAACGGGTTGAGATCTTCACGTTGAATGTAGGGAAGGGGTTTAACGAACAGCTGACGGGGGCTGGCAGTTTTGGGCTCAGCATACTGCAGATGTGTTCCGAACTTTTGAATGGACAGCTCGACATAGGACCCAGTTCCGTGTCAGACCAAGGACAGGAACTAGGTCTTCGGATCACCGTTTCTTTGCCGCTACATCACGCCCTTTAAAGGCGCTTCCTGAAAAAAATCGGGGGTTCCTCCCTGCTGCTGCAGGTAGGGTGGCTGCGCTTTGGCCACCATACAGTGCAGGCTGACCAGCTCGGCAAGCGAACCCACGCCAAATGATTTCAAAAGCTTGGCGCGACGCAATTCAATCGTGCGGAGGCTAACGTTCAGCTCCGAAGCGATCACCTTGTTCGCTGTGCCTTTTAGCAAGTATTCGAACACTTTTTTCTCGCCAAAACTGAGCTTGCTCATGGTTTCTTCGTACAGGCTGAAGTTTTTCTGATCCTTGGCGCGCTTGTCGATTTCAAGCGAAGCTGCCTCAATTTTGCGCAGGAAGTTGTCGTTGGTGAAGGGTTTTTCCAACACATCAAAAGCGCCGTGTTTGATCGCTTCAGCCCCTGTTTCGAATCCGCCGAAGGAGGTGGTGACGAGCACGACCTCAAGTGGATTGCGCCGCAGAATGGAGTCGACAAGGTCCATGCCGTTGTGAACGCCAAGGCGTACGTCGATCAGATAAACAGTCCGTTCCTGCGGAACGTCGTTTTGCTGGAAATCAGCGAAAGAAGTGAAAGATTCAACACGATACCCCTGTTGTTTCAATATTTCACTTAAGGCGCTTTGCACCAGCTCGTCGTCTTCTATGATTTTGACGACTACGGGGTCTTTGAGTAGGGTCATTGTATGCTCCACAATTCAGATTGATGCCAACAGGGTAAAGAAGAAAACATTCTATTCTCAAATCCCTCCATGAAGGAGCAAACCAGATTTCTGCTCACCATTTATTCGAGAAATGCATTGGAGCGTCTGGTTTGCCGATCATGACTATGCGTGAGTAAATTATGTCATTTCATTGACTTTTTAACAGTTACGGAAATCCGCAAAAATAATGATATACAGATTCAAATCAAAGTGCAGCAGAAATAGATGAGCGAGAAGACTCAACTTGCCACACAAGAGTTGTCGAAGACATTCTGAGTTCTCTGAAAGTATTGAGCCTTAATGCTTTGCGATGGCCCTGTATCGCCTACAATACAGCAGTAAAAAAAATAAAAACCATTCCATCATTGCCAAAAACTATCAGCGGCCCTAGGAGTTAAATAATATTAACTTATAGGAGCATCATCCTGAACATGAGCACGGGCGGGCTGGAGACGATACCGATGCAGTGATGTAAAGTTCGAGATGCTGTTGTGGATTTTCTTTGCAGCAAACTTGCACCAATCTCATTAGCATGGGATCCCATATATCCTTCCCGCTGTCAAAACCCTTATCCAAAGCCTGCGCAACGTGTCCGTGGAACTCCATGAACTGTGGCTTATGCTTTATGCAGGATTCATCGGATAGATAGTGGACGCTCATCAGAAGGGTGATACAAAACAAGGCTCGTCAGCATGAGGACAGTAGGCTGCGACTCCTTGATGCTGGTGAAAACCTAATCACACTGCAACTCGGTGCAGGGAGCTTCGCGTCCTGATGACCTTTTTCCGACCTTTACACATTTCCCACTTGCCCCATCCAGCCAAAAGAAGTCATAGTTAAAACTAACGATGCTATTCGGGGGAACATCACCTTGCTCAATGCTGTAAGAGCTTTTTGCGTCCTATTATCTTTGTGGACGATAGGTTCAGAGGCGGCAAATCGCGAAAACCCTGGGCCAGGCTTTGTTCGTCGAGAGGGAACGCGTTTGACTCTGAATGGCCAGAGCTTTTACTTTGCGGGGGCCAATCAGTATTACCTCTTCTATAAGTCCCGCAAGATGATCGATGAGGTTTTGGAGGATGCAGCTCGCATGGGGCTGACCGTTATGCGAACCTGGGCCTTCTGCGACGGGCAATACAACGAAGGCTTCTGTTTTCAGCCGCACCCGCGCGTATACGATGAGAAGACTTTCCGGAACCTTGACTATGTCATCCATAAAGCCAGCACGCTGGGGATTCGACTGATCCTGAGCTTCGTCAACAACTGGGATGATTTTGGTGGCATGAATGCCTATGTCCGTTGGTCGCCCACTGCAAGAAACCATGACGATTTTTATTCCGATCCTGAAACCAAGGCCATTTATCGGGATTATCTGAACTACGTGCTGTGGCGAACCAACCACATCTCAGGTCTTCGCTATAAGGATGATCCCACAATCATGATGTGGGAGTTGGCCAACGAACCGCGAATCGACCGGGCGCGCTCGCATGAGCTTTATGCCTGGATTGACGAGATGGCAGCTTACATCAAAAGCATCGATCCGAACCCTCTCGTGACAACGGGATCGGAAGGGGACGAGGCCACGGATTTTGTCGCCACACATTCATCACCGCATATCGATATAGCCTCGTTCCATCTTTATCCCGAGCACTGGGGTTATGATGATGCGAAAACCCTGCATTACATACAAAAACAAACGCAGAGTGCCCGCCAAAAATTGGGCAAACCTCTGTTTTGCGGCGAAATGGGCCGTCGGGATCGTGGCACGCGCGATGGCAAATATCAGGCCTGGTATAATGAATTCGCCCGCCTCGGCGTGGACGGAGCCAATTTCTGGCTGCTGTCTGGCCATCAGGATGATGGCACGCTCTATCCTGATTATGACGGCTTTACGGTGTATTATCCTGAGAGTTATTCCACCGTGAGTGTGATTGAAGACTTTGCCAAGGGCCAGCAGCGGAAGAATACGCGTAGACTGGATCTTGTCATAAATCAAACTGCAGTACCGTGATTTTCGTCTTTTCGTCTCTGCACGGAAAGATTTGCCACGAGCTGAGCCCCTGTTCCTGTGGGATTCGGCTCCATGCGAACGTCACCGTTCCACTCCTGACAGAGACGGCGAATGGCGCTCATTCCAATGCCGCGGCCACTGGTGTGGCTCACGCTCTCTGCGGTGCTGGCTCCGTCGAGAAAAAGGACGTCCGTAATGGGTTGACCAGTCTTCGGGCTCCATCCCATGCGATTGGCCAAGAGAGTGAGCTTTTCCATATTCAGTCCAGCACCGTTGTCAGCCACGGTCAACTCTATGCCTGTCTCACGGCGCTGGGCTTTAATCTGGAACTGGGGCTCGAACCCTCGGTGCCCGGCTTTGCTGGGCAGAATAAAACCGTGGTCCGCTGCGTTGGTCAGAGCATGAAGCAGAATTGTTTCAACGGGAGCCAAAAGCTCGTGAGGCCAGGGTAGAACATGATCAACGATCACAAGCCCACGGAGCTCGAGCCCGGAATTCCGCAAGCGATCGACCAGATCAGGAATCATGCCGTCCAGTGCATGGCTCAGGCAGCTGGGCTCTTTGGCTTTTTGGGGGCGTTGGCCCCGAAAGATATGCCGGAACACTCCCTCATAAGCCATGATGCTGCTTCGAAAACTCGCGCCAATCGTATTCAAGTCGATCTTGTGTTCCGCAGTTGTGCTGCGTAATTGATCCTCGGTTATGTGAGCCTGGGAACTCAAGTAGCGAAGACCGAGGGTGCGGGCAGCTCCTTTTATGGTATGGAGTTCCTGCAGGATCCCAGAACCTGGCATCTCGCCACTCGGTTGGCTCTGGATGGCGTCCACCAGGGCTTTGCCATGCTCCAATAGTTTTTCCACACGATTCAGGTCGGCATTGGCCAATTCAGGAATGATTTGATTCTGACGATCCGATTTTTCCCTTTCAAGCTGGACTTCCGCTTCCAACTTGCGCCTTTCGGTAACATCCATCAGCCCGATTAGAATTTTTCTGACTTTATTGTTTCGATCATAGAGCGGCAGCCATTGAACAGCGACTATCCTGAGGGATCCATCCCCAGGATAGATCAGCTCGTGGGGCAGATTGTGCGCGTTGAATGACCACTGCATCGCATCCTCTCCTATCGAAACGCGCAAGCTTTCGTGGATCATGCTCTGTTCCTCGGGAGTCAGCGTGGTTTTCTCCAGCAGTATGGGAAGCGCGTCGCGACCTGAAAGATTCTCAGGAATGCCCAGGAGGACTCCCAGATACTGTGAGTATTCACTGTCTATCCGCAATTCGCTGTTGACCGTCAGGATCCCTTGCTCGATGTTTTTAAGGATAGTCTGCATTTTTTCCCGACTTATCTTGACTTCGCGGGATCGTATGATGGCCATCGACAGGGAAAGTATGACAACGGCAGACAGTCCGAGAAGGGCCATGATGAATATTCGAAGGCGCTCGGTTTCTCGCAGTTTTTGATTCTTGATTTCGTTTTCCTGGGAAAGAACCTTGTTCTTGGCCTCCTGAATTTCCAGCCCCATGCTGACCTTAAGCTTTGAATAGTCCGATTTCTCCAGCTCATTAGCCAATTTCTTGGCGTTTTGGGAATGCCGTTCAAGATGAATCAGAGCCTGCTTGATATCGCCCAGCCCTAGATAGGCTTGATATCCCAGCTCATCAAGTTCATTGATGAATGGGGCGCTCGCTTCGACGGATTCGCGAGCCTTCTTGATGTAATGGAGCGCCTCGGCATAACGCTTCAGGCCTATGAGGCTTACGGCTCCCCTTTTATAGGAATTTATGAGCCGCAGCTCTTCTCCCAATTTTTGAAAGATTTGAATGGCCTCGTCGGCATGCTGGAGACCTTTTGCGTAGTCTTTCATTTTATTGTGATATATGGCTAATGCGGAATGAATGTTGCCCTTCATCCAGATGGCCTTCGCCGCCTCGGCCACGGCCAGAGAGTCTTCCAGGTAAGGCAAGGCCCTGGCGACTGTCTTCATATCGTCCTGATCCACCAGCAGTTTTCCGTAGTTAAAGCGATTCACAAGACAGTATTCAAGAAGTTTGACGCGCTTGCAGTACTCTTCGATTTCCTTTTGAATTTGTTCCGATTCGTCTGGTTGATTGTGAAAAGCCATTGCCAAAGCCAGATCCGTCTTCATCAACATGATATGCAGTTCCGATGCGTTGGGGGATTCATTGATCACTTTACTGGCATCGACCAGCATTTTGAGACTGGCCTCAAGATCGCCCTGGTAACGCAGGAAGAAGGCATATTGCGTCATGTAGTTTGCTTCAGCCAATCTCGCTCCCACTGCGCGGGCATTCTGAATATCCGATTCAAAAGACGCGCGGATTTCCTCTGGCTTGCTCTCGCTGGCTTTCTCCTTATTCTTGCTCTCTTCTTCTTCGAGGTGCTCTTTGAAAAAGAAAAGGTCATCGTATAACTTCTCGCGTTCGGCGATTCCGATAGCAGTTTGTAACGCCTCTTTGAGGTTTGGAATATCGACTTTGGCATAATCATCCGGGACTGCATAGTCAGAGCGATATTCATTCACTTGCTTATAAAACCAGAGGGCACGCATCCATAAGACTGGGGCTTTTGTTGGATCGGTGGACTCGAGAAAGTCCTTGGCCTGCTGCATGGCCTTGACGCGATCATCGTTTGCGGCAGATTCGAGACTGTCCCTATCATGGAGAGAGGGAATAGCTCCCACCGCTGCGGAAGGCAGGCCCAGTATCAGCACGAGGCGACAAAGAAGTGGCAACATCGGAATCCATCCTCTCTGAGTCAGGAGTTTTGCTGGGCGAGACAGTATTCTGGGATACAAGGAGCGACAAGAATAGCATAAGCCTGAGCATGCGTCTGGAGGCGACGTGGTCGGGTTGCTTCGGGGCACGAGGTTCCTGGAAGCAGGCATGAGCATTCAATCTCAGATTGATTTGCCCCATTTTACTCCGCAGGAATATTTTTTAAAAGCTCTTTTGCATCAGCGTTCAAATGAAGCGATCACTTCCACGTGCGGCGTATGAGGCATCTGATCCAGCGGTTGAATGATTTTCGCTTGAAAACCCTGCTGCAAAAGGCGGCGGCTGTCGTTTGCGAAGGTGTGCGGATCGCAGGAAATGATGATCACCTTACGCAGCTTGTGCAGATGCGCAGCGAGTTTCCATAAAGGACCGAGTCCAGCGCGCGGTGGATTCGCGAGCATGATGGTGGCGTCGCGGCAGCTATCGATAAGAGCAGGCAAAGCGCCGCGATCATAGAGGTCCATGCGTTGCGCTTTGACTCCGGGCCAGCTTCTATTCTGCAGGCTGGCAACCGCATCGGCCCCGACCTCCAAGGCCAGGATCGAAGAAAAGCTGAGATCGACGAGCACCTCGGTGAAGTTGCCCGAACCCGCGAAGAGTTCGAGGACGGAATCGCTGCGGTCATTGGCGGTCAACTGTTCGGCGACCCAGCGCCGCATTGCTTCATTCTGTTTGGCATTGGCCTGCTGAAAAGGGCGACGGCGATTGATGATGACGTTATGCGCATCACTGTCTTCATCGAGGTCGAGATAGTTCCACACATGCCCCGTGCCTGGTTGCCAGCTGGCTTCCGGCAAGCGTTCCTGCAGTTTTTGAAGATGTTCCTGCATGCGCGGAGTCAGGACAAGACACTGCGAAACGGGAGCAATGCAAAGACCCTGACGTCCGGAATAGCCGAGGATATTCCCATTGGTCTTGAATTGGGCGCGACGGCGATATTGATAGACATCCGGCGAGGGCCAGATCGCTTGCACCGGGGCCTCATCGCAACCAACGCGTTTCAAAGCATAGGCCACGCGGTGCTCTTTTTCCTGGAGCTGAGCAGCGTAGTCCACCATCATCCAGGGGCAACCAAAACACTGCGCATCACCCGTACCGAGGTGGGGACAGGGTGCCGCCTGACGTTCGGGTGAAGGGCGTAGGAGGGTCACGACTTCCGCGAAACGATAATCACCTTCGCATTCCCCGGTTTCCTGGAAGCGTCCCACGTCCCCACGCCAGGTCCCGCGCACGAAATAAGTGACCCGCTGGGGTCCCTTGACCACGCCATAGCCCTGGTTGGAAAGATGTGTAACTTCGGCTTCAAAGATGGATGCGTCGCGTTCCACCAGCAAACTCCCCCTGGAAATCGGCTGGTTATAGCATCAAGGCGCAGAGTGGCCAAGGCCTCTGTTGAGTTTTCAGCCCACGCTTTTGGAAGCGAGGCTTGAATCCACCGCATTCTGAATAAATTCCACAATCTCCTGCCGTCGAACCATCGCATCATGGTAGCCTAGATCCGTCAAACGTTCGCAGTAGCTGGGTACGAAGAGCAGATAGCTCACAAGGTTGCCGGCATCATCCTTGGATCCCAGGCCGCCAACTAGATATCGAATCGATCGCGGCATGCGTTCGTATTCCTGATAGGCGATCGCGCTGATATCTTCGCTCGGACTGATATGAAGGCAGTTGATATTGCGAAGAAGAGACTTCTGGCGTTCTGCTTCTGGAACGAGGCTCAACGTGTTATTGATTCGACGGAGCCGCTCGACATCGATGGCTACACCGTCGAGCAGCACGGAGTTCAGGAGCACGCTCAAGATTCGGGCAATGCTTGGCACATTGTGATGCGTTGGCATCGGCATCTCGCCTGGAGGCGAATGCTGGACACCGATGACCAGAATGGAATCAGCCTGCAGGTGGATGGCCGGACTCAGAGGCGCTGTGTTCCGCAGGCAACCATCACCAAAATATTGGCCATCAATGGAAACAGGGGCGAAAAAAAGGGGAATCGCGGCCGATGCACAGACGTGATTCAGTGTGATGTCATGGGGCATACTGATACGCCGCATCCGTTTCCAATCCGTATAGGGCTTGGCGCTGCTCACAAAGGTGATGTTCGTGGACGTGGAATAATCCGTGGCGGAAAGCGCCACCGCATCGAGCAGACCGGACTGCAGATTGCGGCGAATATTCGGAAAATCAATTTGATCGGTTAAATAAGCGAAGAGCGGGGTGGTATCGAGCAAATAGTTGGCGCGCTTCTGGCCCAGAGCCCCGCTGGTCAGGATATCGGTCACGAGGTTAAGGCCGATGTTGCCGAAGGAACGCAGATCGGTACGGAAGATCTGGTTGATGTTCACGTTGCGCCAGAGGTCCGTCAGCTTTTGAGCTGACCATGCAAAACTTTCATGTCGAGCCGCAAGAAAGCTTGCGTTGATGGCACCGGCACTGACTCCTGTGATCACGGAAAAGGCATCAGGATGTCCCATATCCGTGCAAAATTCGGCGAGGGCTTGCACCACTCCCGCTTGATAGGCACCGCGCGCGCCGCCCCCCGACATAACCAAAGCCAAACGCTTTTCACTAAGGAATGTGATGGCCCACCTCCCTGTTAGCCAGATACTGAACTCATCATAGCGTATTCAACCCTTTGCGAAAAGAGATGACATGAGGGCGACCATGCCCGTTTGGACGTGATAACCCTGATCTGGTAAGCTGGATGCATGTCGAAGGAGGGGTTGGACGATGCTGGGTAAACTGAAGAAAATCCTGGGTTGGGACAAGGATGGGACCGAAGCCGCTGCAGGCAAGATGAGCGAGGCGCGGCTTCACACGCGCTATAACCTGGAGGATTTTGATTTCATCCGCCTGGAATTTCCCGTTGAACAATTTCCCAAGCTTCGCGACATCAGCTATGGCGGCTTCGCCCTTCTTAAAACGGGCCTTGCGCTGCCCGAATTTTCGGATCCGGAAATTCCTGGCTTTCTGCACCTCTTCCAGCGCAGCTGCCCGATCAAAGCCAAAAAAGTGCATGAAGACCGCCTTAAAATTGGTTTTCAGTTTATCCACGATAATGAAGGCATTCTGGTTTTTCTGCGTTCCTTTCTGGAAGATATGCGCTGCGGATCCACGATGGACAAACTGGACCCCATTCTTCTGAGCGAGACCTTTCAGAAAAAATACACACTGGCCCTGCGCGGCGATGGGCCGGTTGATCTTTATATCGACTGGCGCGATGGTCAGCTTCACAAGGCTTTGCTCACGCAGCGGGAGAATAAGATTTATTCCGAGGTGCGCTGGTTGGAAGGTCGTCTGCAAACTGGTCGCGTCCTGGATCAGGAAGGTGTCGCGCCGCGCATGGTCACCGATCCCACTCCAGATCCTTTGGCTTTGCAGAAATCACTGCAGATCATGGTGGGTGCCATGATCAAGCGCAGTGATTGGGTGCTGCCTCTAACCGCGTTCTATGAGGAACTCCATCGCTGGCATGAAAAACGTGGCCAGAGTTAAGGCTGCTTAGGTTGGCCAGGCATATTCGGCCACTTCCGAGGTGCGGTGTGCCCGAAGTGCTCGCGCGTTCTTTCCTTCAATTGCCTTTCGCTCATTTGCTCGGCTTTCTCGGTGGCGACCAGCACATCCCGGTGCCTTGAGTCATGCAGGAAGTGGTCAGTAAACTCTTTGGGTGCAAGCCCAATGCCTAGGACCAAAAGTTCCTTCACACCGTCGAGAGCGCTGCTGACCTGCTGATAAAATCCTTGCAGCTCATGATCCTGGTGAGCCTGATGATGCTGAGCCGAGAACGGTCCCGTTTCATGCATGTAGGGCTGTGATTTGGCTTTGCCACCCGTACTGCGATGCTTGGATTCCAGGCCGGAATACATGGCCGAGAGTTCCATGTCCTGATCTTTGGGCAAGACCAGTATGGCCTTGAAATGATCAATCCAGACCGTCCCCCAATTTTGTTGATGGAATGCATTCATGGTTTTCTCCTTATGGAAAGTTCCTTGCAGAGGTCCACTAAAAAAACAAATTCAGTACCGGTGCCGCCATGAGCGCACTATCCATCCGGTCGAGGAGCCCGCCATGTCCTGGCAGGAGCCGGCCCGAATCCTTGATGCCTCGATGACGTTTGAAGACTGATTTGAAAAGGTCACCCGCTTGGCCCACCAAAGCGCAAGCGGCACCTGCGCCGAGCAAATAGACCCATGAACCCAGCTGGCCGCCATATACAGCGGAAACAATCAAGGCTGCCGCACAACTGGCCACAAATCCGCCGACTGCGCCCTCCCAGGTTTTTTTGGGGGAAATAAGCGGTGCCATGGGACGTCGGCCCCAGGTTCTGCCGCAGAAATAGGCGGCTGTATCACCTGCCCAGGCTATGCTGAGAAGAAGAATTACAAAACGTTCATTCTCCGCTTTCTGATAGAGATTCGCGATCATTAGCCAGGGCAGGATACTGTAGATCATGGCCAAAACCAAGGACGGTGCGCGTCGACTGCGTTGATCCATGCTGCCGGGCAGCAAAGCGGAGAGAACGGCAGATCCCAGGAAAAAAACGGAAAAGAGTGCGAGGCTGCTCGCGTGCGGCGCAGATAGGAGCACGACATAAGCTATGGTGGAGCTCAGGGCCAGGCTCCAGTTCTGTTTGGGAAAACCGGATCCCTCTTCCACGAAAATGCGCATGATCTCGAGCGCCACTAGGAATTGAATCACTGCGAAAAAACCAAGCACAAGGCCCGGTGTTCCCAAAATCAAAATACTGAGTACCAGAGGCAAACCAACGACACTGCTGATGATGCGTTGAATCATAGGACATCAGCAATCTGCAAACAGCCCGTGCCCTGTATGCGATCGGCCTTCAAATCCTGCAGAGCCCGATTGGCTTCGTCCAGGGTATACATATGCACCTGGGGTTTGATAGGCATCGCAGCCGCCACCTTGAGGAGCTCCTCGCCATCTTCACGGGTATTGGCCGCTACGGAATGAATGTTTTTTTCATAAAAAAGTTGCCGTTCATAGCTTTCGGGGATGGCATAGGCATAATCTTCGTATACGCAGGCGAACTCTGCAAAGCCTCCATTCGCATG
>JACCDW010400186.1_pt1 | contig 15220 bp, 18 predicted proteins | sample 7449781 | NCBI WGS metagenome assembly JACCDW01 (sample SAMN15323449, study PRJNA562643) | freshwater metagenome | isolation source: river surface water | place: USA:Blue River Watershed | collected 2017-08-18
ATCGCAAGTATTCCAGAGCGTGTACAAGCCATTTTCAAGACATCCTGGGAACTCAAACAGCGTGTCTTGATTGATATGGCGGCTTCTCGTGGAGCCTTTGTTTGCCAGAGTCAAAGTCTCAATCTCTTCATATCGGATCCTACCTATGCAAAACTCACCAGCATGCATTTCCATGCCTGGAAATCGGGACTCAAAACGGGATGCTATTATCTCCGTACTAAAGCCCCAGTTGCTGCACAAAAGTTTACGATTGATCCTCGCCTCTTAACTGCTGTACAAAATGGAAACAGCAATATCCACAATGGAAATGAAGATGACGATGATGGTTCTGTCTATAGTGAAAGTTCCGAAGAAAGCAATGAAGAAGAAAAACCTACAAACACTACTCTTCCAGATGAAGAACTCCGTCGTGCTGCCCGTCGTGCTTTGATGGAACGCTTAGCCAAAGAATATGAAGAATCAGTGGAAAAAGCCAAAGAAGAAGGATGTCTCATGTGTTCAGGTTAAACCTGAAAAATAGACACTCTCAACAGGAGAGATGTCATCGCAAAAAGAAAGAAAAAAAATGATTGAAGATAAACTTCATGAAAGCGAATCCATCGTTCAAACGGAGGGCGATCAGATTCCCGATCGTATTTACTCTGCTTTGGAAGGCATATCATCAACATTGTTAGCATGGAAACAACATGGAGGAAATCCTGGATGGTCTACAACTTTAGTGGATCGCAATGGGCAACCTCTTTTTACTTCCGAAGAGAGTCAGGAACTTGAAACTGTTGCCAATACTGCCCATCCTCTCCTACGATCTTTGTTTGATGATGGAATGACAGGAGGCGCTTCCTTAAGTGATCTCAAAACGAGTGCATCAGGCAATGTCGTGAAAGTACCAGGAGGAATCAATCCTGAAGATATCAGCATTGATAAAATGTACTATGGACTCTTGAAAAAAATGGATGATTATGATCGCCAATGGCGTGATGTGATTAATCAGGTTGGTATTGTGAAGACTTTTGAAGCTACCGATACAAAAGGTGTTATTACCTTGCCTTTTGTACCTCCTATTCCTGTACCTTATGTGATTCCTGCGCGCGCTAAGTTACCTTTAGTGAATACTGTTCTTGAGATGCTTCGCATAATGTCCAGCAATACTGTTTTTGATGCTCCTAACTTTCGTATACTTTTATCGTTTGCCTTAGCTATCTTGGATTTGCTTCGTGGAGAATGGAAACACGCCTTGCTGTCTATCTTGGGTGCCCATAGCGTTACAGGTATGTGGCTTGGATTGGGCGGCAAAGTTCTTCGTGATGCTTGGCTCCTGATTTCTCCTGATCTTCAACATCAACTCCAAACTACAATTTATAAATCTGGAAAATCACTCTTTGCAGGATTTTTCCTTTGGGGATTTTCTGTATTTTCTCCGGATGTGATTCGTGCTTCTGTGGAAACGGCTACCGCTAAAATGAGAGAAACAATCGCTAACTTCAATGAAAAGATTGATCAGGTTGAAGCCAAAGCCAAAGAAGTTGCCAATCCTGCAGGGATTGATGTTCGCTTTGATCGTATTCCTGAATCTCTGGTGCCAACATTTGATGATATACAGAATCTTCAAACATTAGTAAAAGTCCCAGAAGTCTATTGTTCCACAGAGTTTCAATCTATTCTTAAACCTCTTTTATTGGTTCCTCCTCTTCGTATTGCCCTGGAGTTGTTCAACATTCCAACAGTTCAAGAAGATATTGATGAACAATGCAAAGGCAAGCAAGGATCACTCTCCGACACTTTAGCAGAAAAAGCAACACCCATTATTGAACCATTGGAAGGTGTTTCCTCTCCGGTCGTGACAACACCAGCAGTTGTTCCTGCTCCAGAACCCCCAAAGAAAGGAGGATCTTTATCTACATCGCGTAAAAGAAGAACACGCAAAGCCAAAAGATTTTCTGGAATAAAGTAGAGAACAAATGTACGGTGCCTGGTTTCTTCCTACTTTACTCTTCGTTTTATTGTCCCCTGGTGTACTCTTAACTCTTCCTCCTAAGGGTAAGGGTGTATGGATGTCTGGACAGACCTCTTTGGTTGCTGTTGTAGTCCACGCTGTTGTCTTTGCTCTTGCCTTTAACTACCTCCGTGGTACTGGCATGTTTGAAGGCTTCCAGGATGCCATGGCTGGCGCTGATGGATGCCCCGCTGGCATGAAAAAGGATTCCTCTGGTAACTGTGTTCCAGTGATGTAAATCTACTCTTCTTCTACTTTGACGCCTACTAATCCATGAATGTAGAGCAAATATTCCTTAGGAAATCCCCAAAAACAACCTGGCTTGGCATCATCCGCTGGTATGCGACGCCCGCTTGTATTTTTCTTGTGAGAAAAGGCTACAATAATCTGTTGTGGAGGAAGTTCAAGAACTTGACTTTCACGCCCTTGAAGAAAGGCTTCACCTTCTGAGAGATTCTCTTTTCCAAACTGTTTTTCTACCCACCAACTCTTATAAAACCCTAATGTGGCTTCTGAAATACGCTTCCCCAAAGAAAGAGCATATGGAGGTGTATTCACAGCACTGACTCCGCGGATCAAATCATAACACGCAATCGTTGTACATCCTACGCATTGAGGCTTCATAGGGTGTTTCAAAAGCCATGCGACACGTCTACGGAAAGATGTCTCAGGATAATGGTCATCATCATCCATAAATAAAATAATATCATTCTTGGCTTTTTCAATTCCTTTGTTGCGCTTTTCACCAATAGGTGTCTTTTTATCCAAAGGCATATAAGCCAGTTGGAGAGGAGCGGCATTTAATCCTACCTGTACCACGCGGTCACTGGCGTCTTCATTCGGATCGTCACTGTCTTCCACTACAATCCATTCAATCTTGTCTTTGGGATAATCACTCAACATAATGTTATGACAGGCAAGATCAAAAAACTTACGACGATTGTACAACAAGGTGATGACAGTGATAGGAGGACAATCTTCAGCCATTAAAACGGGAGGTAAATGTTTGGGTTTTGAGGTCTTTCGGTCCGATGCCAGTTGAAAAAGAAATGGATACACCACATCTCCAAAGACTTCTTGGGAATGTTGTTGGCGTTGTTGTGCCTTTTCTTTGGCTTGTTTTTGATAGGATTTGAGATCAGCTTGTAAGAAGGAATCTACAAACGCATGGAGTTTTGCGTTTGGAAAGTTACCTGATAGATCTCCACCCGTCATTAACCAATGTTCATCGGGTAAATAGCTATAATCCACTTGATAGACAGGAAGATCATTTAATAGCATATAGGCACCGAGGGCTTCGGCTTCTGCAGTACCATACCCAAAGGATTCAGCTTTGCTCACACAGATTTGACCTGCATGAGAGGCTGCCAAAGCTTTACGTTCTTTGATATCCATATCTCCAATGGTAAACTTCACATTGGATGTTGGCTTCAAGGTTGAAAAGGGCTCTACTGCCACCACAGTAAGTGGAGGATACGAATCCTTCCAAGAAGGAACGAGCCACTCCACGGCTTCACGCTTGTGTTTACTTCCTGCTACAAACCACACAAGACCGGTCTTAGCATCCGTTGAACAAGCATCTTTTGTCATTGCGGAAGGAGGAAGACACCAGGGTACATATTCCACGGTTGTGTTGGGGAACTTTTCGCGGAATCGTTCAGCACTCTTAGGATCACGAACAATCAACATATCAAAACGAGACATATATCCATCCCATTCCGTGGAATACCATTCCGGGTTCACGAGCAATATATTGACAGAAGCCCAAGGAACAGCTACATAGACAGGAATCTCTAAATGAATATTGATATCTGCAGGAATGGGTGGTTCAAGAGGATCCTTTGTGTGAAAATGAAGAGTATGTTTACTATTATTCAGTTTTGTGATAAGATGACGAAAGACTTCAGCATCTTGTGATAATCCATAACGATTGGTCTTCTTCACCCAAAAAACAATATCGAATCCAGAAGGCATCTGAATATAGAGTAGGGATTGCCGTTTAGGTAAATGAAAAGTTCAAAACAAACAGTGGGATATGCATCTTGGGAAGATCCCTATAAATGGATGGAATCTATGACAGGAACACGATGGAATACCTTAGTTCATCACTATGAAAAGGAATATGAAGAAGCTGTAAAAGATCTTGGAGATTTGCCAACGGTTGTTCAGCACGAACTTCAACAACGAGAGAGCCTTATTCCTCCAATGAAGATTTACGATTGTTGGTACGAACAAACAGGAAAACAGAACTTTTGTTGGTGGTATAACAAAGAAAAACATTATTGCACAGATTTGGATATTGGAAAAGATGGATACGTATGGCATTTAGAAGATACCAGCAATGGAGATGAACGATATTCACTTCATTGTTTTCATCATGAAAAGAAGGTATGGAACTATACTCTTCCTCTTGGACCCTATATAGCTGTTGTTGGAAATCGCGTCTATTGTATTGAATCAGAAAATCATTTATGGTTTCATCGTCTTGTGTCATTGAATGCAAAAACAGGAAAAGATCGCAAAGTCCTCTATGAAGAGGAAAATCCTGAGTGGAATCTTACTTTGATTCGTGGTGAACATCAATGCCTCTTTTTAGTTGCCAACAATGCTGGAGTTCAACGTTTATGGTATTTGAAGGACAAGGATGATCTAGTGGAAATAAAAGGCTATGAAAGTTATGTACCGATTGGATTTTCTTCACCATCCTCTAAAACTCCAGCTTTTTTTGGACGTCGTTCTGGTGATGTCTTCTATAAGATTGTAGGTGGTCCTCATCATTCATTTTTAGAGAAAGAAACTCCTGAGTTTGCAAGCTTTACTGATGATCTTGTGGTGACGCGCCACTATGGAGTTCGCAGTCTTTGGTCACTTTCCACTGGAAAAAAGAAAGATCGTCTGTTGGGTCAGTTTCAGCCTGATATCTTAACACCATGGCATACTGGAAAAGCCAACTTGTCTACATCGCGCCCAGGATATGCTATGACTCTTTATTCTCCTGGTGTGGATTGTCTATGTTCCTACGGCTTTTCACGATACAGATTTGCTACAAGCGGAGATGGTACGCGAGTGCCTTATGTAATAGTCCAAGCCAGATATCAACGACCAACACATCTTTTGGTAGTAGGCTATGGTGCCTACGGTATTACAAGTCATCTCAATACAGATCGTTGGAAACCTCTTTTGCGTCGTGGATGGGCTGTATGTCTCGCCTTAATTCGTGGAGGTGGAGATCATACGGATGCCTGGGCACAAGCCGCACGAACAATCCACAAAGGTCGCTCTATAGAAGATTTTACAGCCTGTATTCGTGCTTCACAAAAATATCTTCGGATTCACCCCTCTCAAACTGCCATTTATGGTCGCTCGGCAGGAGGATACCTTGTTGGAAGTATTATCAGCAGATATTCAAAGGGAAATCTCTTCCAGTTTGCCTACTTGGAAGTTCCTTATTTGGATGTCTTAAGCACTACGGCGAATCCTACGCTGCCATTGACACAACTGGAATACAACGAGTTTGGTGATCCTCTTCATCACCCTCAAGATTTCCAAGCACTTCTGGATTTATCTCCTATGGATACTGTTCCTGCTGGTGGTGTACCCAGTATTTTTGTTCTTTGTCGTACAGGATTGCATGATAAAGAAGTCTTTGCCTATGAATCTTTCAAATGGATCACGAAATTAAAAGAGGCTCAAGGGGAGCAAGGTCAACCCAAACTCTTGGCTGTCAAAAAGAAAGAAGGACACTTTGTTTCAGGATCTTCGGCGGAGCAAAATAGGGCAAAAGATTTGAGTTTATTGCTAAACTGGGGGTTGCGTAAATTAAAAACGTACCAAAAAGTATATACAATGAACAACGTTACTCGTCGCAACCGCAAGAATCGCAAGAATACTCGCAAGAATCGTAAGAATAACATGACTATGCGCAAGAATAACATGCGTAAGAATAACATGATGGGAGGTAAGCGCAAACGCAGAAACATGACCCGTCGTCGCAGATAAATATTTTCTATGCTAAACTTATAGAATGAAAGTTCAAGTAAGAGGATATGCCCAAACTGTTGTAAATATGACTCCTAGTAATACTTTACAACAATTAAAATCTAAAATCCAAGATAAAACAGGATATATTGTAAATACAGGTGCTATTCTCATTTCAGGCAGAAAATACCAAGGAAAGCGTCATAATGAAAAGACATTGAAAAATTTAGGTGTCCAGAATGGTTCTACGGTTGCTGTAGTCAGCGGCTCAGAATTTAATAACGTGAATGGCGGTAAACGTAAAACACGCGTCAATCGCAAGAATCGCAAAAACAATATGACTCGCCGTCGCAGATAAATATTTTCTGCGCTAAAATTATAAGATGCAAGTTTTTGTTCATTCTCCTGGAACAGGTAAAGCTGTTGCTTACAATGTAACTCCTGAAACAACGATTAATGAACTTGCTAAAAAGATTACAGATAAAGAAGGTATCCCTTTCCCTAACTCCGGTTACAATATTCGTCATGCTGGTCGCTTTTTACTTGCTCATGGCGATAAAACATTGAAAAATCTCAAGATTGGTAAAAATAGCACTTTTTATCTTACCAGCAAAAAAAACATGAGTGGTGGCAAGCGTAAAACGCGCGCTAACCGCAAGAACCGCAAGAACATGACCCGTCGTCGCAGATAAATCCTTTACTCATCATCTTCAATAGCACATTTTGATTTTCCTAATAGTTTTCGCAGGAATAGACGACGATGTTCTTCGTGTACTCCATGTTGTAAAATCCCTTGGCGGTGTTTTTCTGTTCCATACCCTTTGTTTGATGATAGATTGTAATATTCTTCCAATGTTGGATAGTTAGCGACATATTCTTTTACCCACATATCACGACTGTATTTGGCTAAAATGGATGCAGCTGCGATAGGAATATAGAGAGCATCACCATCCACAATAGTTTGTTGTTCTTCGGCTTCCACTTCTGTAAGAGATTCTTCCAAAAGTGGTAAACATCCATCAATCAATAAACGATCCGCAGGAACAGTATTGTCCTGAATCGCGCGCACAAATGCCATTCTATTCGCTGCAGACATCCCTAAGGAGTCAATCTCTTGCGGCGTCACACTTCCAACACCATATCCAATCGCTAAAGATTGAATCGCATTGGCTAAATATTCGCGCTTCTTTTCACTGAGCGTTTTACTATCCCGAATCATGGGTGTGATTTCACGATGTTCTTCTGACCATTCTTCTTCAGGGGACCAAATCACCGACGCAGCATACAATGGACCCCAGAGACATCCACGTCCTGCCTCATCAACGCCCATTTCTATTTTGGTATCGCTTGCATATCGTACTTTGAGTGACATATCTTTATTGGGAAACTTAAGTTCAGGAACAATAATCCAATTTTATTCATATACGATTTCAATCCAAATAAACACGTCAGCGCTTCGGAATACCATGGCTGAATGTTGACTTTCTACCATGATTTTTGTTACTGTGTGCATCTCTACTGGTCCATCCAAGGAAGGATTATTAGAAGCATACCAATCCATGACAAGTTCTTTGGCATGCTCATAGGCTTCATCAAACTTTGTAAAAAGTCGTTTCCCGGGTCCATTCGGAGTTAGAGAATCTTCGTCAAAATATTGAACTATATAGCCAAGAATCTTCATTGCTAAGAACTTACAAAATAAGGAGTAGGAAATTTCCAAAGAAGAAGAAGAACATGAACTGGAGTAAACAAACTGGAAATCCTGTCTTCTGGATTGGTATTCTTTTAGTTACCGTATTAGCCTATGTTTATTTCATGAACGAAGGTTACACTGATGGATCTGGTAATAAAGCCATTGATGCTTCTGGATCTACAGTCACTCTTTCCCTTTCTGATTTGATTAAAGCCTTGACATTTGCCAACAAAACCGGTACTCCTGATGATGTCTTGAAGCCTCCTGTTTTTACACCTTCTACCAACATTCTTCCTGTTCAAGTCGGTGGTGAAACCAAAGCCACTCTTGATTCTGAAGTAGAAAAGCGTTTGAGTAAGAATATTGCCACTCAAATCAAAGATGAGTTATTAGCACAACGTGCTACAACACCTATGGAGAATGGATGCAGCGGTTCAGGAAATCAATGTTCTGAACCCGATTCCTGTAGCTCAGAATCCTGTGCGCAAGGAAATGATTATTTAGCCAATGCTCCTGGAGCACCTTTCAATGCTAATGAGTACATTCGTAAAGACAGCATTCCTTGCTGGGGATGTACTCTTCCTCAGTAAAATACTAAACTGAGGTAGATGAAAGGCATACTCTTTCTTATAGTATTCTCAATCTTAGGATATATAGCCTATTCCTATACATCCAAAGAAGGATTTCAATCCGGTGTTGGTGGAGCAGCCTCTGCTATCTCACAACAAGGCATTGTAAAAGTCCCTAAAGATGCAACCCCTGAACCTAAGGCTATAGAGGCGTCTTCTCCGGCTCCCTATATGCCTCCTGCTGATAAGGAATATGGTCCTGCTTTCGGTGAAATCGCCAGTGTTAACTCACTTCCCTATCGTGATCCTGCTCTTGAAACTGCCTCTTACAAACGTTTAGCAGAACTTCGTCAAGATCTTGCTGGATTTATTGCGTTTGAAGCTAAATCCTTACAGCAACAAGGTGATCCTTCCATTCAACTTCCTCTTGGTACTCTCCGTGGTGATTTTCAGCGAGTGAGTGATGAAGTCGCAGTTCTTAAACGTAATCCTGGTCTTAACTCCCAAATGACAATGCGCGACGTTACCGATATTCAAGCCAACCTTGATTATTTGCGAAAACAGTATCGTTTGAGTATTAACTCTGTTTCTTGGGATGATTCTAAAGAAGGATTTGAAGATGCTCCTGCTCGCGCAACTTTGCAAGATGTTCAAAATGCTAAACTCCGTGTGGATTCTGAAATCAGACGTCTCTCTGCCAGTGGAACCAATGATCCTGTAACAACAGGACGTGTTGGTGTGCTTACTCGTATCTCTCAGAAGATTGATGAGATTATTAATGATGTAAAGAGTGGTGCTCGCACAGCAGATCAGATCCCTATTATGAAGAAAGACCTTGATGCATTCTTGCCTATCGCTGGTGATCCCAGCCAACCTATTCCTAAGTTTTTGGATGAATCCGGTTTGCCTCCTGTGCTTGAAAACCTGTTTCCTGCCTATGGTGCTGGTGATATCTCAGGAGCAAAAATGGCATCCTATCTATTTAATCAATATGCTGATACTGTTGTGAAAGGACTTTCTTGGAATATTGGTGTCAAGTACACCTCACCCAATGAAGTAGCTGTTGCTAAGAGTTCATCGGGTTCTGGATTAACAACTGGTGATGATACACAGATTCCTCCCATGTATTCCACTGTTGCTGAAACAAGTCAACTTGGTACCACCGAAAATGTAGTAGGACCTACAAAGTCTATGTCATCTCCCTTCACCTATACCCGAGGGGAAATGGAAGATTGTACCAATCCTTCCCGGAAAGCAAAAGGCGGTGGTGAGGCATCACATTATGATTGGAAAGTTAAATCAGCATCTATCTGTGAAGCCATACGAAGAAGAGGATACAATCCTGGAGATTTTGGATGTATAAGCAACACAGCCTCTGTTGGAAATGATTATTCTTGGCGTGGAAACGCACGAATGGTATGTACCCGACTTCAAAGTAGTTTAGACACCGCATTGCCTGAAGTATGTGGATGCCCCCCTGTGGATTGGGCTGGATGGAGAGCATAAAACCATCTATAGTGTAGAGAGGTGCGATAATGCGCGTAAATGTATTATTAATCGCTATAATCCTTGTGCTAATCTTTAGTATTGGATATGTTATGGGTCGCTATGTTGAAAAACCAACAGCGACTACAAAGAAAGAAGGATTCCAATCTGGAGCTACAGTGATCCCCCGTTGCCAAGCCTGTGGAAACTCATGTCCTTGTTCGTGTGGTTCTAAGGCTCGCCCAGTCTGTCCTCCATGCCGCGAACCTGATTTGAGCAAATATGTCTTGAAGAGCACTGTTCCTCCTTGCCCCACTTGCCCCGACATGAGTCAATATATGTTGAAGACTGAGTGCCCACCTGCTCCTGATCTTAGCAAGTATGTCTTGAAGAGCAGTATACCTAAACCTCAACCTATCATCATTGATAACAGTGCCTGCAAGAAAGAATCAGGTGAATGCCCTCCTTGCCCTCGCCCTCGTTGTCCCGAGATCAAGTGTCCTCCACCTACCAAGTGCCCTACTCCGGCTCCTTGCCCTCGCCCAGTCTGCCCACCTGCTCCTACCAAGGTCAAATGTGTAGCCGAAAATGACGCTAAACAGAATGTACGTCCCTTCCTTGCTCCTTTGGATTATGATACCTTTGGACGTGCTTAAATCTATATAGTTTTGACGGGTTTTTATAAATCACACAAAACTATTGAATGAAACGAGGTTTACGAAGATGATGATAACAACATAACAATGGAAGCCAACACGGCAATGTTCCATAAAACATAATTATCCAAACTGTTTGATAAAAAAAGAGTTCACAATATCCCATTTCTATTTTGAAACATCTTTGAAAAATTAGGAAATGGACACACGATACTGGGGTCCATCAGGGTGGAGATTACTCCATCTGATAGTAGCTAATAAAGCCAAAAAACCGAAAGAGTTTTCTTCTTTCTTAGAACATTTACCCTATGTTCTACCTTGTAAATATTGCCGTTCAAGTTTGAGTTTTTATTACCAAGAAGTGCCCTATGAAGATTCTCATAATCTTGAACATTGGATGTGGAGTATTCATAACAAAGTCAATGGAAAGTTACGTTCGGAGGGACAGAACAAACCACCCAATCCACCCTTCGCCAAAGTGCAAAAAATCTATGAAGAGCGTCTTGGATACGGTTGTACACGTACTGAGTTTCCAGGTTGGGAGTTCCTTTTTTCTATCATAAAAAATCATCCACTAACGAGTCGCGATACACATCCTATTCCTGGTGCTCCTCCTATAGAAACTCTTTCTACAGATTTGGAAAAAAACAGATGGAATCTCCTGGATCCTGAACAACGATTTGCGCATTGGATTCAGTTCTGGCAAGCCCTTCCTGATGTGTTTCCTTACGCTGAATGGACACAATCATGGAAAGAAAGCCTTGAAGAACCACCCAGTTCCTGGAATACCATGGGACTTGCTATGAAATCTCTTTGGAAACTTCGCTGCCAGTTTGAAGAAAAACTCGCATTATTGAACAAAACAACCTATAAAACATTATGCAATGATCTTACTTTCTTTAAAAGTGGTTGTGCTAATAAAAATATCCAAACAAAAACCTGTCGTCGTCTTCGCATGACACGAAAAACCAGACGATAGGATAGAATGGACTTTCCAGTCTTTTTATTTATATTATTTCTCTTAGCATGCCTTCATTATATAGCACTTGTGCTCTATGATAAAGTCACTCAAGAAAAAGCCATTGTTCCTGTACAAGAAGGATTCGTAGATGCCACAGGGACTACGGATAAGTATTTAGAGAATGATGAACTCTATGATGCTTTCTATGCTTCTATTTATGATCAACTCGCACAAGGCGCAATCCGCACACAAGCTGAAATCGGTCTCTTACTTCATGAATGGACAAGTAAAGGGGGGCTCCCCGTGGAAAAGATGAAAATCCTAGATGCTGGTTGTGGTACAGGGATTGCTACCGTTGCCTTTGCGAAAATGAATGCTGAGAAGGTCATTGGTGTAGATAAATCAGCGGCTATGATTGAACGTGCAGAAAAAGTCACCGTTCCTGCTGCCAGTATTACAGAACAACAACAACAGGTCATCCAGTTCCGCAATACAGATTTATTGAATCCCTCTGCCTTAACGGCAGCTGAAGTCACCCACGCTGTTATGTTTTATTTTGTAGCATATGAAGTGAAAGATTTAGAAGCTGTCTTGCGAAATATGTATGTTTGGATTGCTCCTGGTGGAAAACTCGCGATTGAAGTGGTGAACAAGCATAAGTTTGATCCTATGTTGGAAGCTGCTGCTCCTTGGATGGCATTTTCTTTACAAAAATATTCTGATAAACGTATTACAAAAAGCAGTATTACTTTTGATAAGTTTACCTACGATGGAGAGTTTGATTTAGCCGATCCTGCTGCCGAGTTCCGCGAGACCTTCCGTTTTAAAGATGGCAAAGTTCGTCGCCAACGTCATCGTTTTCATATGCCCGATATTGAAGAGATTGTCAAACTTGGAATGACATGTGGATTTAAATATGATAAATATATTGATTTGACTCCGATTGGATTTGAATATGCGTATTTATTGTGTTTTACCCATCCATAAAATCTCCTCAAAGAGTAGAGAAATGAACTTTACTCATGATGAGAAGGATGAACTTAAGATGTTGATTGATAGACGTCAAACAGAGATTGAGACTGAGATGGCAGGTGCTCCTCATTCCAATCAACAGTTGATGCAAACAGAAGTAGATCTATTGATTAGTATACTTGAAAAGATTGAAGGATCAACACCTATTCCTGCAGTAGGTGGTCGCCGCCGTCGCGCTCACCGCAAAACCCGCAAAGGGCGCAAAAATCGTAAGGATTAAAGAAGTTTTCGCAGCTTAGAAAAGAGTCAGTACATGGGAAAGATCTCTCCTCCCTCTGAGATGAAAGATGTCTTCCAACCCGGTTTAGTCCGTGGAGCAGCCAGACTTGCTTATGCCCCCCATAAGCGTTATTTCTATGTTGAACATCCTACGGAAGGTTGGCGCGTCTATCTTCGTTCTGCTGCCTTTTTATATGAAGCCTATCAACCTTTTGAACGCAGTCGTTTTCTTGTCGTGAAACGTACTGGTGGTGATACAGATAAAAAAACATGGGAACCACCCAAAGGACAAATGGAAGGAAAAGATGCCAGTCGCAAAAATGTACCTTTGAAAAAACTTTTAGAAGAAAATATTCGCCGTGAAGTTGCTGAAGAAGCCAAAGTCTACAAACTCTTGAATCTTCATCACACAGGTATGGTTCTTCAAGGAGTAGAACCCGATTATCCACCCAATCATTATTTTCAATATCATGTCTTTCAAGCTTTTGTTCCTACAAAAGAAATACAAGAAGCCCTGGGAGAGTTTGAATGGATCAAAGAACATCCTCTTGCGTTTGCACGATTTCGCTCGGATAAACGTGAAAAAGATGCCTTAGCTTGGTTTGATCCAAATCATACGCATCTCATGGGAAAATGGTCACCTACCTTGGTAAGTATGTATTTAACGCAATAGACTTGTGGATTTAGGTTTTCCAGTTTCTATATCTGATGTTGAAAATGCGATTTCTTGTTGTGCAAGAGCTTCTGTTTGAAGATTTATTTGTTCAATCAGTTTTTCTTTATATTTGCGAATAATATCTGCAGTAATATGCCATACTATTGCAGGTGTTAGAACACTAATCATAAAGACAAACATCATGCGCACTGGAAGATACGTCCATCCAGCAAAGATAAGAATACCAAAGTTAACCAACCACCAACTACCTACTGCTGAGTGACCAAACGCACATAGAGAGAGTAGATTAGGAAGCATCATCTTAATACCAACTATTTCCACAATCCATGCGGCAATAGTAAATCCCATAAGGGTATAAAATGGTGCTGTAATATTACTCTTAAAGGCATAAAACTCTGGATACATTACAGTAATACCATCAAAGAGAAGACAGGAAAGCATAAAATAAGAAGGAATACCCATCATGACTGCTGCAATCACAGGATTGCGGACAACGGCTTGGAGAACACCACTATAGCATTCTCGGCAACCTTTACAAAGATCTTTTGGAGAGCGAACCATTTATATCGTGATTGACAAACAAAAAAATACGGTTTTTATCAATTTTTTATGATATGAACTTTATTTTATTAAGCCTTCCAGAACTTAGTAAGGACAGGAAGAACATCTCGGATGGCTTCACGGACCCGCGCTTTTTTGAGTTCTTCCACTTTGAGTAGAATACAGGGAAATCCAGGGGCTGCGATTTGGAACTTATCAAAGGGATCATCATCGCGAGTGAGGAGAGTAAAGAGAGAATCCAGATAGGTATCAATCTCGTCTCCAGACATCCATTCAGAGGAATGATGAACCGTGCCTGATTTAGTAGACGATTCAGGATCAACATATTCAATCATATATTCAACAGAATCTACATCGCTGTACGTGTGGATTTTGATGATATCATCCTTGTTAGCAGTCTTATCTTTACGAATAAGACGAAGAGTGATAGGAATAGCAGAAGGAGTAGGCATAGTGTTGGACAGGTGACTGCCAGTTATTAGGGGGTTGCTTGACCTCAATTTTGGGCAGGCAAGGAAAATAAAATTGATTTTTATTGTATTCTATCTTTTAGGAAACATACAATACACTATGGAGAAAGAAAAATATGTTCAAAATACCATGCTGATTCCCGATAGATATGTGAAAGAAGTCTATGGGAATACACCTCTTGATCAGTTTCGTAAGAAACTCTTTGCTGCTGAACGAGGAAAACAACGTGTAGTCAACTTTGTTGGATATCAATCTGAAGTTGCCTATGCTATGAAAAACTTTCAAAGCAAGATTGATGGAGGACAAAAGGAACGCGAAGAATGGTTGCATTTGAATGGGAGTGAAAAAGATTGCAGAGAAATCCAGCAACAAATCGCTCTTGAAAAAATGAGAACAGTTCCCAGTGAGGAGATTCAGCGTCTTGAACGAGAACTCTCCATTGTTCAAGCGCGTCTTGCAAAACTTCAAAAAGAACAATCTAAATAATGGCTACTTTCTCTGCGATTACTGCTGTACTCATGGTTTTGAGAAGTTCCTTCTTGGCATCAGCTTTGAAGTCATATGTACAGTTATGATCTTCTGAAAAGCGATGCGTATTGCAGAAATATTTTCCACAACGACAAGGAAAGGAAGTCAGTGTAAGTTTTACCTTGCAATCCTCACACTGGCATCGCTTAGGGATTTTTGATTCGCTTGGCATCTTCTGCTTTACCTTTTTCGGGTGTAGAATTTCCTGCCAATTTTTACCCGTTTGACAATCTTAAGATTTTTCCTAATGATGTTGTAAGGAACATGTCATTTTGGAAACAAAGCCCTGGACCTTATTGGTCTCACACGTTTACCAACTTTATTGGAACAGCTCCGCAGCCTCATATTTTTAAAGAAACCTTTGAAAAACCCACGTTTGCTTATGATCTTCTAACTGA
>JACCDW011843458.1_pt1 | contig 15214 bp, 15 predicted proteins | sample 7449781 | NCBI WGS metagenome assembly JACCDW01 (sample SAMN15323449, study PRJNA562643) | freshwater metagenome | isolation source: river surface water | place: USA:Blue River Watershed | collected 2017-08-18
TCGGCACCTCCTTCCCGAGCAACTCCTTCCCAATACGGCGCGAATAAAAGACGTGGTAGAAATACCGATTAAACTGGGTACAAAGGCCAGCGCTCGCACCCGTTTGGAATACGACGTCCAACTCCTCTCGGCTTTTTGCTAGCCCTGTAGGGCGACTTTGACGAATCCAGGACGTCATCTCTGTACTTTCTATGAATTATCTGTTTAGACTAACGCGCATTATTGATGCGCGTTAGTCGCCGAAATGTGCGGATTTATTCAAATCCGCACATGTCTAAACGCGCGCCCAGATACTAGCACAGAATGGCCACAAGCGCAGCGGCCACAGCAGCAGATATCCGCGCCCAAATCCTCCAAGACATGCGAGGCATTCACGAGACAGCCGCCCACCTTTCTATACTTCAGAGCATTGAATCTGAGAAGACTGCCATTCTAATTGAGCCACGTAAGCATAAGGCAACCGCATTTGTACTAATGAATTTGCTGGACTGTCTCGGGCCCGAATGGAATATCCTATTCTTCCACGGACCTAGCCACACAGGATGGGCCAAGCAGATATGCAGTATCTATCCTCCAGACCAACAGGTCCGCATTACACTCAAGCCCTGCCCCACAGACTCTTTTGAGACCCCCGCAGCCTATTCGGCTTTCGTCGCCAGCCGTGAATTCCTCCAGCAAATTCCTACCGAGGTTTTCCTCATTGCCCAGACGGACTCTATGATCAACCCCGCGCGCGCCAAGGATCTGGTGAAATTCACCGAGTACGATTATGTAGGCGCTCCCTGGCCCTGGGATCATCTTCCTGTCGGAAATGGCGGCTTCTCCCTCCGTCGTAAGACGACGCTGCTGAAGGTTCTGGACAATTTCGGCCCCCTCCAAGGCCCTTACGAGGACCAATTCTTCTGCACGGCGCTCCAGCGACTGGGTGCCAACCTCCCTACGAAAGATGTTGCGCGTGAATTCGCCGTGGAGCAATTGTTCCACCCCAACCCAATTGCGTTCCACAAGGTCTGGGATCACATGCCGACCCGCTTTGATGACCTCGCAGCCGTATGCCCCGGCCTCAAAGTCCTGAAATCCCTTCAGGGCATTGAATAGAAGCCGATGGAGGCCACCGCCACAACCGTCGCAGAAAATTCCTTCAGCCTTTTCGTACTCTACCTCGTAATTTCCAGTAATTTCCTCGCGCCCCTCTTCTCCTGCCGTCTCCGTGAATTCATTGAAGGTAGCATGGTCGTCCGTCATATTCTTGGCTTTCTAACGCTCACCTTTTTTGTTGTCGTCGCGACAAAGACAAAGCCGCTATCGTTCGGCCAGGTCATGGGTCTCTCTGGTTTCTTCTACACGTGGTTCCTTCTCACGACCCGTATGCGTCTCCACTTCTGGTTCATCGTAATTTCCCTGGTGGGTGCAATTTACCTCATCCACCTCTATCAGTCCGATTTGACGAGTGATACACCTACTGAAGAGGAGGCCGCGCGTCTGACACTTGTGAAACAGATTCTTGCCGCTGCTGCAGGCATTATAACGCTGCTAGGATTCATTTCCTATGTCGGCGAAAAGAAGATAGAGTACAAGAGCGCCTTCAAGATTGAGAAATTCCTGCTCGGTGCACCGTCGTGTAAAGGAGAGACCCCTAAAGTTGCATTTTTTGATTCTTTGCGCGGCGCCTTCAAGTAATCTCACGACTTGGTAAGGATGAACCCGCCCTTGAAGGCATATTTGATAAACCTTCCAGAGCGAAAAGACAGGCTAGACGCCTTCAAAGAACGCTTCCGCGGTTGGAGCCTAGACCTGGAGGTCGTACCCGGTGTCAAACACGCGGAGCCGTGGCGGGGCTGTGCCTTGTCACACCTTGCCGTCGTCCAGAAGGCGAAGGCTGCTGGGCTGCCCTGGGTGCTCATTCTGGAGGACGATGCCGCGCCCACAGAGCCGACGCCCGAGCGATTCAACGCGCTTCTTCCGATTCTCTGGTCCAAGCGGGGTGAGTGGGAGATTTTCAACGGCGGGCCGTCACTTGTAAAGGCAGCCGAGACTTCTATTGTGCAGAAGGAACCCCCTCTTTTGAAGACGAAAGGCCAGGCAGCGCATTTTATTCTCATGAATGCGACTGCATTTGATACCATTTTGAAAGATATTACCCAGAAAGACCAGCAGATTATTGATTTGTATTATCGGAACACATTCCGAATGTTTGCAACGGTTCCTCTTATTGCAACCCAGGCAAAGGGTCACAGCACAATTGACGGAAAATTCGTAGATTACGAGGGTGGTCTGAAAGAGTCCGAGGCTGTTTTACGTTCCGTGCTGGAAGGAAAGGTACAAGCCGGTGGTCGCCGCAGGCTAAAGCGGAAAAGTAGAAAGGTCGTGCGAAGGCGCTTGCAGCAGCGCAAGCGCCCGACACGTAGACAACGGGGTGGGCAGCAGCCTCCGCCTACTTTTCATGTGTTCATCCCTTCTGGTGGTCGTCCGAGTTTGAAAGCCCTCTTAGATTCTCTAAAGCCCCAACTTACGGAGCGGGATGCCCTCACGCTTGTATTTGACGGTGAAGATGCTCCGAAGAAGGCTACTTACAACGAGGATTGGTTGAATGGCATCAAGTGTGCCAAAAAGGTGATTGTGCACACTCCCCGAATCAACAAGTGGAGCCATGGTCTTCAGAATGAGTATCAGAATAAGATAACACCCGAGACTACATTTATTATGTATGCAGATGACGATGACACCTATTTACCCGGCGCATTTGACACTCTACGTGCCAAGTGTGTGAATCCCGAGTGCCTCTATATCGCTAAAATGACATACGCCGATGATAGGAATAAGGTTATACCGAGAGATACAAATATAGTGCTTGGAAATATTAGCACTCAAAATGGAATAATACCATTTAAAGACGCATTCAAATCTAAATGGGGTATGCGGTACGGAGGAGATTTTGATTACTATAATGACTTGAAAACAAAGGTAAAGACAATAGAGTTTCTACCCGATATCATCTACTTAGTTGGAGTTGATCAAGGGGATGTGGCGTGAGTATTTATTATGTATAATATATAGAAATATGCATATAAAATATAGAACTAGACGAACCAAACATAAAAAGGGTACAAGAAGATACAGAAAAAAAAAGATCCAAAGAGGAGGATCAATAGACTTTCAAATAACATTTGGTATTGTAACAAAAGATGGTGTTGCAGAAGAAATAATACAATCTATTAAACAACAAAATATTCCGGAATACGAAATTATTGTCGTTGGTGGACCGAATACATATTCCATACCTGTTCGTCATATAGAGTTTGATGATTCGGGCGGTAACTATTTAAATAAAAAAAAAGGAATGATAGTTAATGAGGCTAAATATGAGAATTTAGTTATTATGCACGATTATTTTAGGTTAGATCCTGACTGGTATAATGGCTTTAAGAAATATGGCAAATTTCCTGAGTATGGTGTAAATAAAATAAAGTTGAAAAATGGTGATAGATTCAGAGATTATACGCTATTTCCGCGGGCTGCTGCTGAGTTAGACCCATCTTTTAATGATGCCGCTCTGCTTCCATATGATTTTGTTAATACAAAAAAAACAAATAAATATCTTTATATATCTGGAGGATACGTTTTATCAAAGAAAAGTATTTTACAAAAATATCCATATGATGATAAATTACAATGGAATCAAGAGGAAGATATAGTTTTAGGTAAGTTACTTAATGATAATGGAATAATTATTGAATGTAATCCATACTCCACTACTTGGATTACTAAAGAGAAAGGTGTTACTCATTGGAATAGACAGATAGATTCCAGGCAACTAGAAATTCTTACTAAAGTTCGCGATTCATAATAGAAGATGGTAATACCATCACCTCGTTTTGGAATTGTAGCACAGTTCAAAAACGAAGCCATGGGTTTACGAGAATGGGTGGACCACTATAGATGGCAGGGCGCTGACGGTATTTTACTGTTGAACAATAATTCTACGGATGATTGGCAGACCGCCCTAAAAGGTACGGATGATTTGGTAGAAGTAAAAGATGCTCCGAAGGATCATGCCCAAAATTACAACTATATCACTCTGGCCACACACTGGTTGAAGGACAACAACATCCAGATGGTCGCTATCTTAGACCTAGATGAATTCCTGTTTGGTACAGATGGTAAGTCTGCAAAGGAGCATCTTATCTCCATATTTGCTCCGAATGGCGTTCGCAGCAAGGTCAGTCAAGTGGTTTTGCCTTGGCATGTGTTTGGGTCTAGCGGCCACGAAAAGCAGCCAGCCTCCATACGGAAGGCGTTTACAAAGAAGCAGGCCGAGGTGAAGTTGCATGTTCACTCTGAGAAGGCAGTAACTTGGTTTGACGATTTGGTTGAACTAGACACACATCGCTCAGTAATAAAGCCCGGTGGTGAAGTCATTGAAAATCCGCCTGGACTTCAACTCAATCACTATTACATTCAATCTAAAGAGTTCTTTGAGAAGGTAAAGTTGCGCCGTGGTAACGCTGGAAAGAAGGAACTGAATTCTATGCGCACACTAAAAATGTTTAAGGAGCATGATGAACGTTCAACAGTGGAAGATACATTATTAAAGCAACTGGTTGAACAACACGAACAACAGCGTGGTGGTGGTAAAACACGACGCAAGCGTAGATCTAAGCGGAAGCCAAAGACGCGCAAGAGAAATCAAAGGGGTGGAACAGGTATGCCTGATAGATGTTTATTCATTGAACAAACAGGTGGTCTTGGAAATCAACTCTATATCTATGCTGCAGGACTTGTGGTAAATAAAAAACTTGGTTTACAAATATGCACAGTTCCTAAAGATAATGCATATAAGCATTCAAAGCGTAACTATTCTGATTTTTTAAATACAGTACTTGTACAATCTACATCTGAAACGCAGGCTAGATTTGCCGCTGCTGAACTAGTTTTTCCAAAACCACCGCATGAGTATTCAAGGATAATTGAAGCAGAAATAGTAAATAGCCCCTCCAAAGATAAAAAATTGCCAGTTGGGTATTATCAAAATTATACAACGATTCATACTGTAGTTCCTGAAATACGTGAGATGCTTTTCAAAAATGAGTTTAATAAAATTAATTATAAGAAATACCAGGTTCCTTCAGGTGCAGCATTTATGCATGTGAGGCGTGGTGATTACCTAGAAATGGGGTGGAAGCAGTCAGAAGAATATTACATAAAGGCACTTGAAGAAATGAATAAGCATCCATCAGTGACTCATATTTATATTCTTTCAGACGATTTGGCATGGTGTAATGAGCAACTGCCAAAATGGAAAGAAAAAGTACAAAAGCCTCTAGAATGTAAAGATATACCCGACGAGTTGGAGGCACTCTATTTTATGTCTCAATGCACGACTGGCGCTATTATATCCTCTTCTACGTTCAGCACGTGGGGTGTGTATCTTGGTGCTAATATGAATCCGAACTCAATAATTATATATCCTAAGAAAAATGCTATATTTCCAGATCTTGTAAACCCATGGGAATTTCCTGAGCGCTGGATTGCAGTCTAAATATCAATAAAGTCTAAATTGCCGTAGAGTTTTGTAAGTTGATTCTTAATCTCATCTTTATAGACAGTAGCACACAATAGAATAGGAAACTTTTCAACTGCACTTAAGCATGTAGGGGACCATGTGAGTGTTTTACACCCATATACACGCTTTTCTTGTTTGCTTACATCATTATCAAAAAATCCCTCTACATTTGTCTTACCACACAGGAAATAGTTGGCAAGTTGACCGTAGTGACCTGCAGGAAATATGTAAATACTCTTAGGAAGTGTGAGCGATTTGAATCTATTCTCGCGTTCTTCCAAATACTCTTGGAACTGTTTTACAAGAGAAGGCCTATACGGTAGGTTCACATCTAAACTCTCGCTACCAAGTTCAAACCTATAGAAAATAGAGTGCGTCTGGAATTCCTTTACATCAGTAGACCTATATCCAAATGAATTAAATAGGTAATTTAGGACATCCGTATCACAATAAAAGGTGTGTTCAACATGTAGAAAGGAAAGGACCTTGGTTTCCAACCAAGCATGCATATTGGGATTTGAAATGTACACTGTTCTCACGCCACACTCTTTCAATCGTTGTAAGAACTTCCGTGGTTCATAAAGGTGCTCAAATACATGTGAAAGCACTACAATAGTATCTTTAGGGAAATCATACACCTCACAATTTCCATGAATAAAGGTAACTCCTGAGCAATCGGGAGGTGCGTTACACAGGTCCAATATAGAATAAGGAACTGCTCCCTGTGCAAGAATCTCTTTTGCTAATATACCCGATGAGCCACCAATCTCCAATATTGGTTTCTCGGTTTCAGAGGTGTTTAGAATAAACTCTGCAAATTCCCTGTGATGCTTTGCCCATGTCGGGGTAGCAAATGTAAGATTATGGGAGGTCCCGTATAACTTCACGGGATCTACGAGTTTTTTGAGTTGAACAGTTGTGCATGACTCACATGCCGCAAACGTTATATCCCCAAACTCATCCGTTTCAGCGGGATCTAGAGTAGAATATGTATAGAGTGGAAACTGTTCCATTGTATACATATCGTTAAGAGTCTCGCCGCCACATACAACACAAGATTTACGCACCTGCATATCTAGAATAGGTCTAAAGTATTTAATTGCAAAATAAACGCCCTAAATAGGGAATGGGCCAAACACGAAAACGAAAACAGACGCGTTCCCGACGCCGTCCGAAACAACGGGGCGGCCAACAAGCCCCCTTCATCACAATCTATCTTATGTGTTTCAACGAGGAAGTCCTTCTGCCATTCACTGTGAATCATTACAAGAAGCAGTTCCCTTCCAGTCATATTGTAGTCTGTGACAATGAAAGCATAGACAATTCGGTACAAATTGCCAAGTCGCTCGGCTGCGAGATCTATTCCTTCTCTACCGGTGGCCAATTCAGCGAGGAGGCACTCACCAAAGTCCGCAACACTATCTGGAAGTCTGCGCAAACCGACTGGGTTCTTGTAGCCGATATGGACGAGGTTCTTTGCATCAACGAAAAGCAAGTCCGAGCCGAACAGGCGAAAGGTGTCACAGTGATTCGCTCTGAGGCCTATGATATGATTGGTGAAAGCAAGACCGCAAGAGCCAATAATATAGACATTTCCGCCATCGCAAAAGGGACTCGGCTCAAATCTTACGATAAACTCCTTTGCTTCAACCGAACGCAAGTTCAAGAGATGAATTATTCCCTAGGTTCTCATGAATCCAACCCAACGGGTACGGTGAAAATGTCAGAGAAGCCCTATAGACTCTATCACTTCAAATACCTGGGTGAGCAGTATTACATGGGCTTGGCGAAAGGGTACACACAGCGCCGTGCAAAGGCTGGCCAATTCCAGGAATTATTCATAGAGGATCTGACGGATGAGAAAATTGCTGCAAAATACAAGGAGAAATTGGCAAATGCCGCTCCTGTGGTACCGTTGAAATCATGTGCCGAGGAGACCCCGCAAACCTAAACCCGCAGACCCATACCCTATAGGCGCCCCCAAATGGCATCATACGAGTTTACGACCCAGTGGTTCGCTGATTCCGAGTTGAAGCGACTCCTCCCTGTCATCCTCTCGCCCACGGCCGAGAATCGCATTCTGGAGATTGGTTCCTACGAGGGTCAGAGCACAGTCTACATGGCGGATATCTACTGTGCCGAACACCCAGGCTCCAGCATTACGACAGTAGATCCCTTTGACCTCGCAGACACATCTACGACGGTGACCTCAGAGACGGAGAAGCGATTTCTACAGAATGTTAAGGCGTCCCCACAGGCCGCCAAAATCATCGTCCGCCGTCAATACAGTGACGACTTCTTCAATACAAACTCGGCCAAGCGTTATAACTTTATTTATGTGGATGGTTCCCACAACCCTATGCAGATTCAGCGCGACGCCTCCAATGCCTTTCGGCTTCTAGATGTTGGCGGTATCCTCTGGTTTGACGACTATCTCGGTGGCCCACCTGGCGATCCCGCTATCCGCCTCGCGATTGACTTCTGGGTGCGGCTGATGGGTACGAAAGTCCGTCTGATTCACCGCGGCTATCAACTCGGCCTCATGAAATTGTCCAATTAATACTCCTGTAAAACCACTGCGTTAGTTAGGAATGCCTCCTAACCAACGAGGCGGTGCAAAAGATCATTTGAAGGAGACGAAATATATTCCAGACGTTGGTAATGCCGATGAAATGATGGATAAAGTATCCTTCTATTTCATCAGTTGTCACGGTGAAAATGATATGGAATCCCTCATGATAGTGCCAGAAAACACCTTTCTCATCTTTGTAGGTTCATCTGGATTTACAGTCCTAGGAAGAACAGCCAAGTTTATTGATGATGCAGGTGTGAAGAATGGGGATAAGTTGCTATGCCCAGACTTTAGTGATGGCCTGACAAAGGACCAAAAGATGGCGAACTATAGGGCTGACCTATTCCGGAATTTCTTTGAGGGCAAATATGATATGTTCCGTCAATATCCCGGTATGCAAATCTTCTGCCCAGGTGACCTCGTGCAGAACAACAACATACAATTTCACACCGAGTCCAAATATAACACTATGATTTTTTCAGGTGTCTATGAATTTCCCGTATCCAAAGATGAAACGCTCGGTATTTTCAATAAACACCACTATGATTCACCTCTTAAAGATAAATTCAATTACATCATTGCTCATCTAGACACCGATCCGCGTCTGCGCGAGGCATTTGACGGTGCCGCCGTGAAAGCAGAATATGCGCCAGTGTTTGAAGAGGCGCTCAAAATTCCTGACATTAAAAAACGTATAGTAGAAGCGCAGGACGCAATCCTACGAAAAGGGTTCATGTTCGGTCTTGTGTCCGAAGTTATGCCTGCCCTTTTCAAAAATCACAAAGCCTTGGATGAGTATTTCAACCGCGTCTGCTATACACAACCAGGGAATGTGCTTATTACTCAGGGCATATCTGCAAATCCTCCCAAAGAAACTACTCTGAGTAGAATTCTCCACACGGTCAAGACGCGAAAGCCCTACCGCTTTTTCGTATTTGGAGGATGCCGAGGACCGTCCACCTACTTTTCTCCTTTGCCCCCAAGTCTTCCAAATGCGTGCGTCCCGTTTATGTCACACAGAACTCTCGGGAAGAATATCCACCCTCTCATTCGTCATTCACGCCGCCTCTCCTTTTCGGCTAAAGAAACGGCGAGAGACGTTTGTGCGATCGGCAAGGCACCCCCTTTCAATCTGGGGCCGATAAAAGAACTCCTAAGTGATACAGCGGCCTTTGCAAAAGCCAAGGCTGATATGGCAGAGTATGAGGTATTCCTAGCGGTACTGAATGAGAAGCGGAAGTCATATGAACAGGTGTATGAGCCCTTTGAGTTTTTGCTGCGTGCTCTCCAGTTTGTTTTTGATTTTAGTGTCGCACCAATACAATACAAGCCATATATATCTCAAAACTTGCTTGGTAATATTGCGAATACTCTTCTGGAGCCCTCCCTTTTCTTGGCAGGCAAAGAGCCTAAATATGCGGAATCCCGTGTATTCTTTGGGAAATTGATGAAATTGCTGCGAAACATTTTTGGGAAGTTCATGATGGACGTGCGCGAGGAGTATGGTGAGAATGTGGAGGCACCTGAAGGTCCCTATATTGGACAACTTATTGCCAAGGCTGCGGGAGTTTCACCCGTTTCCTATTTGGCTGCTGTTGCCAGTAGTATTGATCCCCATGAATTAGTAAAAGCAGAGGATGACTTCTATCGTGAACTTGATTCTGAGCGCGCGGTTGCCATAATTGAGGCAAGAAACAAACGCGCATTTAGTCTTTTCCAATCAAAGTATGAGCCAAAGTTGCGGGAAAAATTCAAACCATTAAAGGAAGTCGTTCTTGAGAGCCGCGCTTTCTTTGCTGCATTGGAATCAGAACTTCAGAAAGGAGCACGGTCCAATGTAAGACCTGAACAGACGTTAGAGAGAGAGCGGCGGCATCTTGGATATTTGAAAACGGGTACTATAGGGGATTTCAAGACCAGCAAGAATTTTATACCCTATCATGATAATATAGAGCACGTCTGGGAATACGAGGATGAAATAATGAGTATACCTGGTCTTATACGTGTGATTCCGTCTATACAGGCAATTTTAGCACCCTATAGGAAATTATGCGACGAAATGAAAAAACAAATACGGCTTTATGCGCAATTCAAGCGAATGTATGAACGGCGGGTTGGAGAATTGGAATTACAAATTCAGGAGAACCTTGAGCAACGGGCGAGTCGGCCTCATTCCAAGGGCCGAACTGGCAGAAGAAGTGGGAGCAGGAGCAGTTCACGCATCTCCTCAAAACCGAGAGGAGGTGGGTGGACGCGACGTGGTATCATGAAATTCACCAATTAAGGTTCAGCATAAATATCAAAGGAAGTCCCCACTACTTCCTGTAGACCATCCCCATGATAATGATAGACTATCTTTGGCGTCTTATCCCCCTTTTCTAGCACGCAAACACTATCGTAAAAACTACAGGAAACAAGTTCTTTTTTCAGAGCCTGTTTGAGTGGTTCGTAGAGTTCCAGCGTATCCGCCCCACGAAAATGGTCAACATTTACATAATCTACAACTGATTTTACATATTCAATACAGGTTCCTGGACGACGGAGACCACCTTCAAACTGGGACCAATAGGATGTGTGCGTATCTTCTATGATATACACACCGTTCGGCGCAAGAAGAGGAAAGAGGGCATTCAGGCTTCCTATCTGCTGTGCCATAGTATGCCCACCATCGTCTATAATGATGTCATATGGTTCTCGTTCCGAGAAGATTGTTTCTAGGGCCAGCGTATCTGCCTGATCACAGAGAACTATATCCGTATTTGTCGTTTCATACTCTTTTGCTGAATCAAATATGTCTATACCCGTTATGTGTGCATCCGGGCCAAAATAGTTGCGCCACAGGTCAAGACCTCCACCATGATAGACACCAATTTCCAGAATCCGGGCAGGCTTTCCTCTGAATCGTTCTAGATGTCGCTCATAAATTGAAAAGTAATGCTCCCATTTCATGAGTATACGGTGTGATGTGTTTTCTGCAATTTCTTGAAGAGATTGCATCATACGGAGGAACTTTTTTATAAAAAAACCAGAAATACGATGAATAGTATAGGTGTATTCCCAATGCCCCTTTTCACAACATTAGAAGGGTCATTCGGATATGGCAGAGCCCAACCAAGTACTGTAGGTGGCGGCGGCTCAGGCCCATCTGGCTCTCTACGGCTGAATATTGTAGGGGATAGTAGTGTTGGCACTATCGCAACAAATCTCGCTACCGCCCGCACAGCCCAGGGCTATTCCAATGTGTCCATTACATACACGAGCACACTTTTGAACAATTACACTGGTGCCAATTTAACCACGGCAAATTTTGATGTGGTCATGATTTATACAAACGGAGGAATTACGTTCAATGCCGCCATCGGGTCCAATTTGAACAACTACATCACCTCTGGGGGGCCCGTCGTCTTCGGTGTGTTCATGTGGGGAAATGTGGCGAGATTGACAAATTTCACGTATACAAACTCTCCTTACGACTATCTTGGAAATCAGGGTACTCAAACGGCTACAATGACAAAGACGGTGTCACATCCTATTACCTCTAATATTAGCACAGCAGTCGCCGGCAATACCTTTTATACACCGTCAGTTGTAGTTCAGGGAACAGCAACATCAATTGCTACATTTCCTAATGGAACTTCTATGGTTGCCTATCAAACGGCACCGCGCCGTGTCGCTGTAAACCTGTATGGTGTTGTTGGAACTGCGAACGGCTACCGCCTCTATCTCAACGCGATTCTATGGGCTGGGGGGTTACTGAATTGAAAAATTGATACCTGCCGGCCACCTCTAGTCGGATAGAGAAGAAGATGGCTTCCATGCTTATGCCGAAGACGATGCTCCGCTATGGGGGTACGACAGGACGCACGACTGCGGTTGTCCTCAAGGATAGTTCTATTCTTGAGGTCAAGCGCGATGGTATCCCAACGAAAACGCATTTCAAGACCTATGCGGATTGGCTCGCAACACTTCCAGAGGGCGCCGAGACAGCACTCAAGGTGGACACGAATCCAGCAGGCACCAAGCCCATCCCTGCTGCAAGCGCAGCGGCGGTCGCACCCATTACAGACGCCGACTGGATGCTCCTCGCCGTAAAGCCCAGGTATGTCACTCTTGACTACTCTCTGAATGATTGGGTCACGATTCACAAAGCGGGTATGGACCGCGCAACAGACCAGACCTGGATGGAGTTCTCCACCGTTCGCTACAACAATGCCAAGCAGCGCGTGGACGCCGCTGGCGGCCCCGAGTCTAACGCCGCGACTCACCGCGCTCCCCGTTTCCGTGGCCGCCCTCTCTGGATTCTTTCGGCTGAAGGCAAGCCTGAGGCGCTCTTCTTCGGCCACACCGTCCAGTCAAACGTGGGAAGTTCAGCAGTTGTGCGCAGCGATGTCCCCTACTTCTTCTATAAGGGCAATAAGGGCACTACGTTCGCCGAGGTCGGTATTCCTGTAGATGCCGAGACGGGCTGGCCGAATCTGTGGCGTCTCCACGCCAATCAGTTCAAGCCGGTGCGGAAGCCGGTTGTCTAAACGGTTGTGCCGTAGGCTCTCCCGCATCACCCGGTAAAATTGACTCTCCGCGGTCCACTATTTTTACTCAGAAGCGGAGGAAAATGTCAGTGCCTGTCTGTTCCACCATGGCGTCCAAGGTTGCAGCCTACGAGGACTTCTTCAACTCCGATGACACTCAGACGCTCGTCGTGATTGGCCCTGGTGGCTCGGGCAAGTCGGCGGCGCTGAACCGCGTAGAGAAGCACGGTGAACTGGTACTTCATGTAGACGACTACCCGCATATCCGTGCGGAGAAGGGGCTGGACGATGATATTAGCGGTAGCGAACCTATCACCATGTCTCGCACGATTTACCACCTCTTTGACACTGATGAGGATGTTGCCCAGGCGCTCAAGCGCAAGTACGGGGCTCGCATTGTGCGCTTCGAGCGCGGAACGGAGGGCCTGGATTCCTCTCCAAAGGAGTACGTTGATTTCATGGAAGCGATTGAGTTCTTCTATATAGCCTTCCGTGATTGTAAGGAGCAGAAGAATAACTCGCGTCTGGAGGTTGGTGAAATCCGTAAGGCGATTCAGATTCTTCAGAAGGAGTTGGACGAGACACCTCGTCTCTGAAGGTCATCACAGTCTACCAGTGGTATATCACCGAATCTGAAAGACTCGTAGGGATATACTCACTCTCCATGACACAGATTATCTCCGTCCCAGGCCCATTCAAGTCTTTCAATCCGAAGACGAGAATTCTCACAGCCACCTCTGGGGATGAATACCGGCTCCCAGAGGGTCAGCAGGAGCGATCAGCGTTCTTGTGGCCGCGCACACGGGACTGGTTGCGGCGTTTATCTGTGTCGTAGGCTCCATTGTCTACCGACATTTACTGTGTCCAGACGGAGAAGGGAACCCAGCCTTCGTACGTCCCACCCTCGTACCAGGAATGGCTCTCCTCCCAGGACTCGTCAATCCTGATGCCGGGGGTTCGCAGGCCGGGTTGGGGCTCCGGGTCATCCACATAGCAGTGGAAGAGCCGGATGCGGCCGTTATCTTCGTTCAGAGCGATGCCGACGTGGCCCTGGCGTTTTTCATCTCGGTAGCCGCTGAAGAGGAGGGCAAGGTCCGGAATATCGGCGCCAGGCTGGCAGGGAGTTGCAATTGCGTGGAAGCGTTCCCAGATGTCACCGGTTCCATTGAACCGGGTGGGAGAGCCGAGGACAGCCAGGATGATGTTGATGAGTCCCACACACAGACAGCCGTTCGCTTTCACTTCCTCTGGGGTCGGGAGGGTCGCTTGCATCCAGAAAGGGGCGCCAGGACCGTTTGCGGGGAGGCCATCAAGCGCCCACCGGTAGGGGGCGCCGATGTAGGGGGTCATCCGTGTCAGAAGGGTAGTACGGGGGTTACCCATCTTCCTCTTGGTCTTTGGAGATTGAGGTTGGAGGGTTAGAAAAATTCAATTTCCGAAATTGGGGCCGGGAGAAAATTCCTAGAGGATGGAGTTGGTTGGAGAATTTTGGGAAAGAGGTTGGGAGGCGGCCGGCCGAGGCTGGGAAGTTCCTGCAATTGAATTTGGTGGAGAGAGTTGGAGGGAAAATTTGGATGTCCCCGGCAGGCCCAGAGTAATTGTAATTGCACAGCCTCTGTTACCCGCTCCTATAGTGGAAGTACCCCAAGTTATATATTAAAATTGATTAGGTGGAATGAATCGTACATTGTCCTTTAAGAAAACAATAAAAAGGAAAAGGAGAAATACAATTTTATCAAGAAAAAATAGGCATCGTAGTAATATTAGGCGTAAGTATGTTGGAGGAATGGTTGATAAAGTAAATAAAACTATTGATAATGTTGCCCTATTAATACCTGTACATCCGAAACATTATACACTAATGTATAACCTACTAAATAAGTTAAAAGATAATAAAATTAACATAGATATATACTGTATTTTTTCTAACAGGGGTGATTACGATACATTTAATATGAAAGAAATGATAAAAGAAATTATTCCAGAAAGTGTACCAAATGATAATAGTGTTGTTGAATACAAGCGATTATATGGCTTGAAGATGATGATTAACAAAAAATATGATTATATCATTTCATGTGTATCTGAGACTGATATTGTCCCGGAAAACTTTACTAAAGAAAATATAACTAAAAAACTAAGTAATATATTTACTGACAAGAAACTTTATGGTGTTAATATGCCTACATGTAAGGAAATTATGACTGCATGTACTAATGTATATACAGGAGATGATTATGATAAAATAATAAGGGAGACCAAGAATTTAACACTTTACACATACTTTTATGATGTACCCGTGTATAAGCGAGAACACATACAGGATTTCCTTAATAAAATAAAGTATGATACTCTAAAACTAACTTGGTTTAATTTTGATAATTTGATGTACGATTATTATCTTATTACAACTCATAACTTCACGATGGTTGATATTTCTGAATTTGCAAGAGATGATCGAAATGGAGTATACACTGAGACTGTAGAAAACTTTGACAAGTTAAAAGCAACTGGATTTGGCTTTGGTAATGCTGGAAGCAAGTTTTGGAA
>JACCDW010357384.1_pt1 | contig 15211 bp, 14 predicted proteins | sample 7449781 | NCBI WGS metagenome assembly JACCDW01 (sample SAMN15323449, study PRJNA562643) | freshwater metagenome | isolation source: river surface water | place: USA:Blue River Watershed | collected 2017-08-18
GACACGCTCTACCTGCACCAGGAAGACCGCTTCGCCGGCGCCGTACGCGCCATGGTGGAGCGCTTCCAGCCCGAGCTCATCGCCATCGGCAACGGCACCGCCAGCCGCGAGACGGACAAGCTGGCCGGTGAGCTCATCAAGCAGCTCGCCAAGCTGCACCCCGAGCACGCCATCACCAAAGTGGTGGTGAGCGAGGCGGGCGCTTCGGTGTATTCCGCCAGCGAATTCGCCAGTCAGGAGATGCCCGACGTGGACGTGAGCCTGCGCGGCGCCGCATCGATTGCGCGCCGCCTGCAGGACCCGCTGGCCGAGCTGGTCAAGATCGATCCCAAATCGATTGGCGTGGGCCAGTACCAGCACGACGTGAACCAAAGCGAACTGGCGCGCCAGCTCGATGCCGTGGTCGAGGACTGCGTGAACTCGGTCGGCGTGGACCTCAACACGGCCAGCGTGCCGCTGCTCTCGCGCGTTTCGGGCCTGTCGGGTTCGGTGGCCAAGGCCGTGGTGCGCTGGCGCGAAGCCAACGGCGCCTTCAAAAGCCGCCAGGACCTGCTCAAGGTCACTGGCCTGGGCGCCAAAACCTTTGAACAAAGCGCGGGCTTTTTGCGCATCCGTGGCGGCGACAACCCGCTGGACATGACCGGTGTGCACCCCGAAACCTACCCGGTGGTCGAGCAGATCCTGCTCAAAACCGCCAAGCCGATCCAGGAGGTGATGGGCCGCAGCGAGGTGCTCAAAACGCTCAAGCCCGAGCAATTCGCGAGCGACCAGTTCGGCGCCATCACAATCAAAGACATCCTGGGCGAGCTCGAAAAACCCGGCCGCGACCCGCGTCCAGACTTTCAGGTTGCGCGTTTCAACGAGGGTGTCGAAGACATCCAGGACCTCAAAGAGGGCATGGTGCTCGAAGGCACCGTCTCCAACGTCGCCCAGTTCGGCGCTTTTGTGGACCTGGGCGTGCACCAGGACGGGCTGGTCCACGTGAGCCAGCTGGCCAACAAATTTGTGAACGACGCGCGCGAAGTGGTCAAGACCGGCGACATCGTCAAAGTCAAGGTGCTTGAAGTCGACATCGCCCGCAAGCGCATCAGCCTGAGCATGCGCACCGACGCCGCGCCCGCCCGCCAGAACGGAGACCGGGGCCCTCGTGACAACAAGTTCGAAGGGGCAGGGCGTGGGCATCGCGCGCCCCAGCGCTCGCACGATCCAGCCCCGCAAGGCGCCATGGCCTCGGCCTTTGCCAAGCTGCAGGGCATCAAGCGCTGACCGGCTGCTCGGCGCCCGCACCGGCACAATCCCCGCATGCAAGCGCTCCACATCCACGCCGGACCCCAGGCCCTGGCGCACATCCGCGAACACGGGCTCCAGCCCGAACACATCGGCGTGATTCCGGCGGCAGCGGGCGGTCCCAAGGGCCTGATCCTGGGGCCGCTGGACCGCTTCATCTTTGGGCAATGGCTGGCGCAGTCCGCGCAGCCCGTGCACCTGGTGGGCGCGTCGATTGGCGCCTGGCGCATGGCCACCGCCTGCCTGCAAGACCCGGTGGCCGCCTTTGAGCGCCTGGAGCACGATTACATCCACCAGCACTACGAACTGCCGCCCGGCCAAAAGCGTGTGACGGCCGAGCAGGTCAGCCGCGAGTTTGGGCGCAACCTGACACTGTTTTACGGCGGGCGCATCGCCGAGGTGCTGAACCACCCACGCTTTCGCCTGCATGTGCTGACCTCGCACGGGCGACACATCTTGGCGCGTGAACACGCGCTGGCCACGCCACTGGGCTACCTGGGCGCCTACCTCAGCAACGCCGTTGCCCGGCCTGCGCTGGGGGCCTGGCTCGAACGTGTGGTTTTCTCAAGCCAGGGCGCGCTGCCCTTTGGCACACAGGATTTGCGCACCCGGCAGCACACGCTGACCGAAGCCAACTTCATGCCCGCCGTACAGGCCAGTTGCTCGATCCCCTTTGTGCTGCAAGCCGTGCACGACATCCCCGGTGCCGCACCCGGCGCTTACTGGGACGGTGGCATCACCGACTACCACCTGCACCTGGACTGGCGCAGCCCCATCGACCAGCCCGAAGGCCGCATCGTGCTGTATCCGCACTTCCAGCGCCAGGTGGTACCCGGCTGGCTCGACAAGGCGATCAAGTGGCGCCACCGCCCCACGCCTTTTCTGGACCACACCGTGGTGCTGGCCCCCAACCCCGAATGGGTGAAGACGCTGCCCAATGGCAAGCTGCCCGACCGCCAGGACTTTGCGACCTACGGGCAAGACCTGGCCTCTCGGGTGAAGGTGTGGAACGCCGCCACCAACGCGGCCCGGCAGCTGGCCGACGAATTCGCCGCATGGCTGTTGCGGCCCGAGCTGGCGCGCGTGCAGGCACTCTCGGGATTTTGAAGGTGGGCGCGAGCACCTTTGCCGATTTCGTGCTCGAGGTGCTGCGGCCCTGGCGCCCCGTCCATGCCCGGCGCATGTTCGGTGGTCATGGCATCTACCACGCGGGTGTGATGTTTGCGCTGGTGGCTGATGGACAGCTGTACCTCAAGGTCGATGACGAGAGCCGCGCCGACTTTGTGGCGGCCGGCTTGGGGCCCTTTGTCTACGAGGCCAAGCGGCGGCGGGTGGCGCTGTCGTATCACCGGGCCCCGGATGCGATGCTGGACGAGCCCGAACTGGCGCACGAATGGGCTGAACGGGGCTGGCAGGCGGCGCTGCGCGCGCACCTGCTCAAAAAAGCCAGGCAAGAGGCTTTGCCCAAGCGCACACAAGCCCGGCCTGCGGCCCGCGCACGCAAGGCTTGAGGCCCGAGCTTCAGAGGCTATCGGTCAGCAGCTGCCGGTATTCCTCGGCGCTCGCGATGCGCGGGTTGGTCTTGTGACAGTGGTCGGCCAGCGCGCCGGTGATCACCTGCTCAAACAGGCCCTCGCTCACGCCCATGGCGGCCAGCCCGGTGGGCAGGCCCAGGCGGGCGTTCATGTCCTTGATGGCATCAGGGATGTCGCTGCCGCTTTGCAGCCCCATGGCCTGGGCCATGCGGTCCAGGCGGCGCTCTTTTTGCACTGAATCGGCGGCGGCGTTGAAAGTGACCACGGCGGGCAGGAACATGGCGTTGAGGGTGCCGTGGTGCAGCCTGGGGTTGACGCCACCCAGGCTGTGGCTGAGCGAGTGCACCGCGCCCAGGCCTTTTTGGAAAGCCATGGCGCCTTGCATGCTGGCGCTCATCATGTTCAGGCGGGCCTCTTTGTCCTGACCGTTTTGCGTGGCCCGGGCAATGTTCGCCCAGCCGCGCGCCAGGCCGTCGAGCGCGATGCCGTCGGCCGGTGGGTTGAAGGGCGCGGCCATGAAGGTTTCCATGCAGTGCGCAATCGCGTCCATGCCAGTCGCAGCCGTCAGCAGCGGCGGCAGGCACAGCGTGAGTTCAGGGTCGCAAATCGCGGCCTTGGGCAACAGGTGCCAGCTGTGAAAGCCCAGTTTGCGGCCGTCGTCGACGATGATGATCGCGCCGCGCGCCACCTCGCTGCCGGTGCCCGCCGTGGTGGGCACCGCGATCAGCGGCGCCACACGGTCGCTGATCTTGGGCGAGCCGCCTTCGATGGTGGCATAGGTCTTGAGCGGGCCATCGTGGCTGACGGCGATGCTCACGCCCTTGGCGCAGTCGATCGCCGAGCCACCGCCCAAGGCGATCAGGCCGTCGCAGTCGCCCGCCTGGTAAGCGGCTGCGGCGGCGCGCACGGCGGCTTCGGTCGGATTTGACGGCGTCTGGTCGAACACGCGAACCGGCAGGCCGGGCAGGGCGGCCAGGGCCTTGTCCAGAATGCCGACCGCCTTCACGCCCGCGTCCGTCACGATCAGCGCTCGCGTGATGCCCACGCGCTCGCATTCGCCTTGCAGCAGCGCGAGCGCACCAAAGTCGATCTGGATCTGGGTCAGGTAAAAGATGTTGGCCATGCGAGTCTCCGTTGCAAAAACGCCATGGGGTGGCAGGCGCCCCGCGCGTGTAGGATGCCGGGCATTGTGAACCGAAGGCCAGCGTTTCTTGCCTGGTCCATGGTCACGTTGGCGATACCCGCATGAGCTCCCACCACACCAACCCCCATTCGCGCCTGGCCCCGGCCGCCCGGCTGCTGATCGAGCGCATCCACCGCGCCGGCCGCCCGCCCATGGAGGCCATGACGCCGGCCCAGGCGCGCGAGTTCTACAACATCGGCGGCCCCATCCTCGATCTGCAGCCGCCACCCAAGGTCGATGGCGTGCAAGACCTGCAACTGCCCATGCGCGATGGCCACGCCTGCGCCGCTCGCCTCTACGCCCCGCGCAGCAACAGCCCCTTGCCTGTGCTGCTGTACCTGCACGGCGGCGGCTTCACCGTGGGCAGCCTGACCACGCACGATGTCCTCTGTCGGCAACTGAGCCGCCACAGCGATTGCGCCGTGCTCTCACTGGACTACCGGCTGGCGCCCGAACACCGTTTCCCGACCGCACTGCACGATGCCTGGGATGCGCTCAATTGGCTGCGCGAGCAGGGCGACATGCTGGGTCTGGACACCGCGCGCATCGCGGTGGGCGGCGACAGCGCAGGTGGCACGCTCAGCGCGGCCTGCGCCCTGATGGCGCGCGATGCCGGCCTGCCGCTGGCCCTGCAGCTGCTCTTTTACCCGGGTTGCACCGGCCGCTGCGACCTGCCTTCGCACCACGCTTACGGCAAGGGCTTCTTGCTCGATGTGAGCACCATTGAATGGTTTTTTGGCCATTACATCGACGACGCCGACCGCGAAGACTGGCGTTTTGCCCCCATCAACGCGCCCGACCACAGCGGCGTGGCCCCGGCCTGGATCGGCCTGGCCGAATGTGACCCGCTGGTCGACGGCGGCCTGCGCTACGCCGACACCCTGCGCATGGCGGGTGTGCCGGTCGACCTGGAGGTGTACCGCGGCATGGTGCACGGCTTTGCCACCATGGCGCGCGCCTTGCCCGATGCGCTCACGGCCCACGCCGACGCGGGGCGCGCCTTGAAACACGCTTTTGCTGACAGCAGTCAACCTCGGGCTTGACCCGGGGGTCCACGCCTGTGATCCATGGATTGCCCGGTCAAGCCGGGCAATGACAATGCGTAATTCATCACCCTCGGGATTGGCTCAAGCTGTCACCCTCGGGATTGGCTCAAGCTGTCACCCTCGGGATTGACCCAAGCTGTCATCCTCGGGATCGGCCCAAGCTGTCATCCTCGGACTTGATCCGAGGATCCATGGACTACCCGGTCAAGCCGGCCAATGACAAAATCATTTGCACAGAAAGAGCACCATGAAACGCCAGGATTTCCGTTTTGCCCACCGCCTGCGCGTGCGCTGGGTCGAAGTCGACATGCAGCAGATCGTCTTCAACGGCCACTACCTCATGTACTTCGACACCGCCGTCACCGACTACTGGCGCGCGCTGGCCATGCCTTACGCCGCCACTATGCACCAGCTGGGCGGCGACCTGTACGTCAAGAAAGCCAGCGTCGAGTACCACGCGAGCGCCGAGATGGACGACTTTCTGGAGGTCTGCATGCGCTGCGAGCGCGTAGGCAACTCGTCCATGACCTTTGTGGGCGCGATCTTCCGGGGCGAGGATCTGCTGATCAGCAGCGAGCTGGTTTATGTCTACGCCGACCCGGTGGCCAAGAAAAGCCGGAGCGTGCCGACCGCGCTGCGCGACTTGCTCGAGGGTTTTGAGCGCGGCGAAGACATGGTGCAGCTGCACATCGGCGGCTGGCACGAGCTGCAAAAACTCGCGGCGCCGCTGCGCACCGAGGTGTTTGTGGACGAGCAGCATGTACCGGCCGAGATGGAGTGGGATGCCGACGACGCCAGCGCCTTGCATTGCGTGGCGGTCAACCGCCTGGGCATGGTCCTGGCCACGGGGCGGCTTGTGCAGCACGCACTCGGCGTGGCGCGTATCGGCCGCATGGCCGTGAAAAAGCAGATGCGCGGCAGCGATCTGGGCCGGCGTGTGCTCGACGCGCTGCTGCAAGCCGCCCGTGCCCGCGGCGACCGCGAGGTGCTGCTGCACGCGCAGTGCAGCGCCGAAGGCTTTTACCAACGCGCCGGCTTTGTGGCGCGCGGCACGGTGTTCGAAGAAGCGGGCATCGCGCACATCGAAATGGTGCGCGCGCTCTGATTCCTGCTGCCACGCCCTGGCTCGACCAGGGCATCCTAAGGCCTCGGCTGTGTGGACCCTCGGGTCAAGCCCGAGGGTGACAAAGTCAAGCCACTCTCCTCTCAAATCCCTTGCTTCAAGCACGAGGGTGACAAAACCAAGCCGATCTCAAATGTCTTCGAGCAAGGGGTAAGGCAGGGGCAGCAGCGTCAGTGCCTCGCCCTGGACTGAGCCCAGGCGCCAGCCGCTGGCCATGCTGTCGAGCGTGCCGCTGACCAGGGCGTCAAAGCCGCTGCCATCGGGCCGGGGGGCTGATTGCACCACGGTGGCGCAAGGCTGATCGGGGTCGGAGGGGGTGAACACCTCTTGCCCCGCTTGCAGCGCCACCGGGCTGTACACACGGGCCATGCGGCGCTTGAGCGTGCCACGGAACTGGCTGCGCGCTACGACTTCCTGGCCGGGGTAGCAGCCCTTTTTGAAGTTCACGCCGCCGACCGATTCGTAATTGAGCATCTGCGGCACAAAGGCCTCGAACAGCGGCGCGCTCAGCAAGGGCACGCCACTGAGCACCTCGGCAAAGGCCCACAAAGCCGCTTCGGTGGTGGCTTGCGGCGCCACCTCATCGGCCGGGGCGACCCAGAGCGCCCGCGGCACGGCGGCATCGCCCAGCAGCGCCGGGTAAAGCGCCACCACATGGGCACTGTTCACCCGTGTGGTTTGCCAGGGCGCGGCATCGGCCAACGCCTCGCCGGCTGCAGGGCCCAGCAAACCGCGCAAACACCAATGCGCGCTGGCGTCGCTGAGCTTGGCCTTGGCGCGCAGCACGAACATCGACAGGCGCTTGAGCGTCTGGGGCAGCAGGGCAGTGGGCAAGACCAGCAGCACGGTCTCGGGCGCGGTCTTGATCGCGATCAGGCTGGCCTGCATGCGGCCCTTGGCATTGCACCAGGCGGCCAGGCGGGCCTGGCCCACGGGCAAAAGCAGCACGTCGTTGGTGAGTTGGTTGTGCAAAAACTGGGCGGCGTCTTCGCCCTGGACCTGGATCACGCCCAGATCGGGCAGGGCGCAGACGCACTCAAGGTGTTTGGCGAGTTCGGGCTGGGAATTCATGGGCTGAATTATCATGCCCGCTCTGTGAACACGACATCGATGGGGGTATGCCGGTGGCCAAAGGCCTGATCAAGTTCTTGGGCCTGCTGCTGGTCCTGGCGCTGGCCGCTGCCGGGCTGGGCATCTGGTGGGTGCGCAGCCCGCTGCCCACGGGCAGCGCCGCGCTGGACCTGTCGATCGAACCCGGCACGTCGCCGCGCGCCATCGCGCAACAGGTCGTCGACGCTGGCGCGGCCACCTCACCGACCTTGCTCTACGCCTGGTTCCGCGTCTCGGGCCAAAGCCGCCTGATGCGCGCGGGCAGTTACGAAATCGCGCCGGGCACCTCGCCCCAGCGCCTTTTGGCCATGCTGGTGCGCGGCGAGGAAAGCCTGCGCAGCTTGACCATCGTCGAAGGCTGGAACTGGCGCCAGGTGCGCCAGGCCCTGGCCAAGGCCGAACTGCTCAAACCCGACAGCCGCAGCCTGAGCGACGAGGCGCTCATGGCCCAGCTGGGCCGCCCTGGCGTGGCACCCGAAGGGCGTTTCTATCCCGACACCTACAGCTACGCCAAGGGTTCAAGCGATCTGAAACTGCTTGCGCGCGCCCTCAAGGCCATGGACAAGCAGCTGGACAAAGCCTGGGCGGCGCGTGCCAGCGGCATCGCCCTGCAAAGCCCAGAGCAGGCGCTGATCCTGGCCAGCATCGTTGAAAAAGAAACCGGCAGGGCCAGCGACCGTCCCATGATCGCCAGTGTGTTCCACAACCGCCTGCGCATCGGCATGCCACTGCAAACCGACCCGACCGTGATCTATGGCCTGGGCGAAGCGTTTGACGGCAACCTCAAACGCATCCACCTGCGCAGCGACACGCCCTGGAACACCTACACCCGCACCGGTCTGCCGCCCACGCCGATCGCCATGCCGGGCAAGGCCGCCCTTTTGGCCGCCGTGCAACCGGCCAGCAGCCGGGCCCTGTATTTCGTGGCCAAGGGCGATGGCAGCAGCCAGTTCAGCGAGACACTGGACGCGCACAACCGCGCCGTCAACCGCTACCAGCGCGGGCAGGGTGGATTCCCCGGTCAATCCGGGGAATGACGGGAAATTCAAGCCAGGGAATGACCAAAGAAAATCTGCGATGACACGCGCATCGTCCTCTACCGCAAGCGTGTCATCCTCGGGCCCCGACCCGAGGATCCACTCCTGCGACAATCGCGTTTTCGCATACCTTCTTCGATGACACGCGGCCTATTCATCAGCTTCGAAGGCATAGACGGTGCCGGCAAGTCCACCCACATCGCGGACGTGGCCGAGCGCTTTCGCGCCGCTGGCCACCAGGTGGTGCTCACGCGCGAGCCGGGCGGCACGCCGCTGTCCGAGCAGCTGCGCGAGCTGGTGCTGCACACGCCCATGGACGCGCTGACCGAGGCGCTCTTGATGTTCGCCGCACGCCGCGAGCACCTGGTGCAGGTGATCGAGCCGGCGCTCTCGCGCGGCGATGTGGTGCTGTGCGACCGATTCACCGACGCGACTTTCGCCTACCAGGGCGGCGGCCGGGGCTTTGACTGGGCCGTGCTCGGCCAGCTCGAAGCCATGGTGCAGCGCCTGGGCGCAGGCGGCCTGCGCCAGCCGCAGCTGACCGTCTGGTTTGACCTGGACCCGATGGTGGCCGCCGAGCGCCTGGCCTCGGCCCGTGTGCCGGACAAATTCGAATCGCAGCCCGCCGCCTTTTTCGCTGCCGTGCGCGATGGCTACGCCCGCCGTGCCGCCGAGCAGCCGCAGCGCTTTGCGCGCATCGACGCTGCCCAGGCGCGCGAGGCCGTTTGGCAAGACGTGCTGGCCGCGCTGCAGCCGTGGCTGCGCAGGACGGGCGAGGAGGGCGCATGAGCGAAGCCTCTGCCCCCCTGGCCCCCTGGCTGGATCGACAATTGCGCAGTTTGCTGGCCCAGCGTGGCCACGCGTGGCTGCTGCAAGGGCCATCGGGCCTGGGCCAGTACGAGCTGGCCATGGCCCTGGCCTCGGCCTGGCTGTGCGAACAGCCCTCTGAGGCCGGTGCTTGTGGTCACTGCCCCAGCTGCCACGCGATCGCCGTGCGCACCCATGCCGACCTGGCGGTGCTGATGCCCGAGACCCAGATGCTCGATTTGGCCTGGCCGCTGTCAGAAAAGGCGCAGGGCGAGATTGACGACAAGAAGCGCAAGCCGAGCAAGGACATCCGCGTCGAGGCCATGCGCGAGGTGGTCGAGTTTGCCCAGCGCACCGACGCGCGCGGGCGCGGCAAAGTGGTGCTGGTCTACCCGGCCGAGCGCATGAACGTGATCACCGCCAACGCCTTGCTCAAGACCCTCGAAGAGCCTGCGGGCGATGTGCGCTTTGTGCTGGCCACCGAAGCCGCGCACCAGCTTCTGCCCACCATCCGCAGCCGCTGCCAGTCGCACACCATGGTATGGCCTCAGGCCGAAGAGGCGCTGCGCTGGCTGGCCACGCAAGGTGTGGCGGACGATGCCGGCCAAGCCTTGCTGCGCAGTGCCGGTGGTCGCCCCAGCAACGCCTTGCGCCAGAGCGCCAGTGGCCAAAACCCGGCCTGGTGGGCCGCCTTGCCCAAAGCCATGCAACAGGGCAATGCCCAGCACCTGGCCGAACTCTCGCCCGCACAGGCCATCGATGCGCTGCAAAAGCTCTGCCACGACCTGCTGCTCAAGGGCAGCGGCGCTGAGCCGCGCTTTTTCATGGCCAGCCAGCTGCCGGCTTGCAGCGCCTCGGTGATGGCACTCACCGACTGGTTCAAGCGCCTGATGCTGTCCGCGCGCACCGCCGAGCACCCTTTCAACGCCGGGCTGATGCTCGAAGCCCTGGCCAACGACGCGCAGCAGGTCTTGCTGGCGCGTGGCTGAACCCCTTCGTTTGCCACATGTTCATCGATTCACATTGCCATCTCACATTCCCTGAGTTGTCGAGCCAGTTGCCCCAGATCCTGGATGCCATGGCCCAGGCCCAGGTGGCGCAGGCGCTGTGCATCTGCACCACCATGGAAGAGTTCGATACGGTGCAAGGCCTGGCCGCCCAGCACGCGCACCTGTGGGCCAGCGTGGGCGTGCACCCCGACAACGAAGGCGTGCACGAGCCCACGGTGGCCGAGCTGGTGGCTGGCAGCCAGCGCCCCAAGGTGGTGGCGATTGGCGAAACCGGGCTCGACTACTACCAGATGGACGAACGCAAGGGCGGGCGCAGCGTGGCCGACCTGGAATGGCAGCGCGAGCGCTTTCGCACCCACATCCGCGCCGCCCAGCAAACCGGCCTGCCGCTGGTGATCCACACGCGCCAGGCCTCGGACGACACCATCGCGATCCTCAGGGAAGAGGGCGGGGCGACCGGGGTGTTCCACTGCTTCACCGAAACCGAGCAGGTGGCCCGCGCGGCGCTGGACCTGGGCTTTTACATCTCGTTTTCGGGCATCCTGACCTTCAAAAGCGCGGCCGATCTGCGCGAGGTGGCCAAGTTCGTCCCCGATGACCGGCTGTTGATCGAGACCGACAGCCCTTATCTGGCCCCCGTGCCCTACCGGGGCAAGACCAACAACCCGTCTTATGTGCCTTTTGTGGCCCGGCAACTGGCCGAACTGCGAGCTTGTCCGGTCGAAGCGGTGGCAGCGCAAACGAGCGCGAATTTTCACCGTCTTTTTGCCAGAACGCAGACTTCTTAAAGTTATTTACAACATGAAGAAACTCAAAAAGTTCTTTGTCTTCATTGGATTTTTGTTCTCGTCTTCGCTCGCATTGGCGGGCGTCTATGATGACTTTTTCAAGGCCATCCAGCTCGACAATGCGCGCGACATCGAGCAACTTTTGGCACGCGGTTTCGACCCGAACACGCCCAATCCGCAAGGCGTGCCAGCCTTGCTGAAGGCCACCCAGGAACAGTCATTCAAAGCGGCCGCCGTGCTGGCTGCCCATGCACAGACCCAGATCGACCCACGTTCAGAACGCAACGAAAGCCCCCTGATGCTGGCCGCGCTGCGCGGCCAGGAAGCGCTGGTGCAGACCCTGGTGGCACGGGGTGCCGAAGTCAACAAAACCGGCTGGACGCCGCTGCATTACGCCGCCACGGGTGGTCACGTGCGCGTGATCGCGTTTTTGCTTGGCGCCCAGGCCGAAATCGATGCCGGCGCATCCAACGGCACGACGCCACTCATGATGGCGGCTATGTATGGCAATGCCGCGAGCGTCAAGCTTTTGCTCGAGTCCGGTGCCGACCCCGAGATCCGCAACGCGCAGCAACTGAGCGCACTCGATTTCGCCCAGCGCGCCGGCCGCAGCGATTCGGCCGCCTTGATCCGGCAGGTGTTGCAGCGCCGCCCAGCATCACGGCCTTGATGGGAGGCGCCTGGGCCGAACACACAGCCTCATTAAATTCATACGATGTATCTTATGTAAAGTTATTCAGATGCCAAGGCACAGCAAGGCGTGCGTTTGGCCCAACGCAATCGTGAGGCTGCCTCCAAGCGACAGCCCACACAGCGCCGATTCAGACATGGCCCCAGACCAGCAAGGCGTCACGGCCTTCGGTCAGCAGGTCCACCTTGGCCCCCACCGGCAGCAGCACCTTGGTCGGCACATGGCCAAAAGGCAACCCGGTGAGCACAGGCACCTTGGTCTGGCTGCGCAGCCAGGCGACCACGCTGTCCAGCTTGAAACCCTTGTCGTGCGCAGGCACCAGTTTGTAATTCGTGAACTGCCCGAGCAAGATGGCTTTTTGGCGCGCCAGCACGCCCGAATGCAGCAGCTGCGTGAGCATGCGTTCGATGCGGTACGGGTGCTCGCCCACGTCTTCAAGAAAGAGCACGCCCTTGTTGAGCTGCGGGCCATACGGCGAGCCCAGCAGGCTGCACAGCACCGAGAGGTTGCCACCCCACAACACGCCATCTTTGACGCGCGCCTGCAAATCGGCCTCGGCCTTGGGCCGCTGCCAGCCGGCGCCTTCGCCCTGCTCCTGGAGCAAATCGTCAAAGCAGGCCTGCATGATCTCGTCGGGCTCGGCCTCGGGGCCAAAGTCTTCGCCAAGCGCCGGGCCCTGCCAGCTGATGCGGCCGGTTTGGGCCAGCACCGCCTGGTTGAAGGCGGTGAAATCGCTCAACCCCACAAACTGCGTGCCGCCGTCGATGGCTTTGGCGATTGCCTTGTAGGGCAAGCCCGGCAGGATGCGCGTGAGGCCATAGCCACCACGCGTGATCATCGCCACATCGGCGCCGCTGGCGGCTGCGCGGCCGATGGCGGCAATGCGCGTGTCGTCGTCACCGGCAAAACGCATCTGGCTGGCCAGCGCAGCTTCGTCGATTTCAACTTCATGGCCCAGGGCCTGCAAGCGCTGGATGCCTCGGCGAAAAGCCGCCTTGTCACGCACCGCGCTGGAAGGGGAAAAAATGTAGATGTGGGCCATGGGCAGGGAACATTTCAGGGCTTGAAGTGTCGCACAGCCGCCTCGGCAATCGCCCTGCCCTGTTCCTGCACAAAATGGCCGGCCTCGGGCAACAGCATGGGCTGCGGACAGCCGCGGATCTGGGCTTGCAGCTGGCGCATGACCGGCTCGCCCAGCACCGGGTCTTGCAGGCCAATGGCCATCATGCTTTGGCCTTGCCAGTCGTTTTGCCAGAAGGCCTGCGCCTGGCGCGAAACCGCGGCCCCAGGCGAATCGGCGAACTCGGGCACCATGGGTGGAAAGGCCCGCAGCGCAGCCCGGTAGCCCTTGTCGGGAAAGGGCGCGTTGTAGGCCGCCGCTTCCTCGGGCCGCATGCCACGGTTGCCGCGCACAAACAGCTTGCCCACGTCGAACAGCGGCTGGCTTTTGCACCAGTCCCGCCAGGCCAAAAAACCGTCACTCAAAGGCTGTTCGCCCGTGGTCAGCGTGGTGTTCATCACCAGCAGGCCTTGGTAGCGCTGCGGTGCGGCCATGGGCAGGGTCAGGCCCAAAATGCCGCCCCAGTCCTGCACCACCAGCACCACACGCTGCAAATCCAGGCGCTCAATCAGATCGAGCAGCGATTGGCGGTGCACATCGAAGCGGTGAAAGCTGTCTTTTTTGGGCTTGTCACTCTTGCCAAAGCCGATCATGTCCGGCGCCACCACGCGGTGGCCCTGGGCCAGGAAAGTTGGAATCATCTTGCGGTAGAGGTAGCTCCAGGCCGGGTTGCCATGCAGGCACAGCCAAGTGAGCGGCGCATCCTGGGGGCCTTCGTCCAGGTGATGCATGCGCAAGCCGGCCACACTGGGCAAGTCGCTCACAAAATGCGGCGCCCAGGGGTAATCGGGCAAGTGGGCAAACGCGGCCTCGGGCGTGCGCAAGGCGTCCTCGCGCACCGGGTCTGGGTTCAGGCGCTTGGGTCTGAAAAAATCCTTGAGCAATTGCCCGCATTGGTCCGCCAGCACCCCACCAGAGACCTGCGTCTGGTGGTTGAGCTGTGGCTGGGCAAACAGGTTGAGCACCGAGCCGGCGGCGCCGGTGCGCGGGTCGGCCGCGCCAAACACCACGCGGTCCAGCCGCGCATGCAGCATCGCGCCGCTGCACATGGTGCAGGGCTCCAGCGTCACATACAGCGTGCAACCTTCGAGCCGGTAGTTGCCCAGCAGGCGGGCGGCTTCGCGCAAGGCGACGATCTCGGCATGGGCCGTTGGGTCGTGCCCGGCAATCGGTGCGTTGCGGCCGCTGGCGATCGCCTGGCCGTCTTTCACCACCACCGCACCCACAGGCACCTCGCCGGCGGATGCGGCCTCGCGGGCTTGCGCCAAGGCCAGTTGCATGCCCTGTTCGTCGCTGATGATTGGCCCCTTCACACCAGCCCCAGACGTTGCATCCAGCCGGCCAGCGCCTGCTCTTGCTCGTTGCCCCGGGCATAGGCGGCGTGCATGGCCGCATGGGCTTCGGGCCGGTGCTGGTTGAGCTTGACCGCGCACTGCAGATCCACGATACGCAGCTCAAAGGCGATGATGGCGCTGAGCATCTTGCCGGTGTAGTCCTCGGGCAAGGCGCGCCACTGGGCCGCATAAGGCGGTTCGTGGTCGGCGATGAGTTGCTTGAGCAGCGCGTCCTTGGCCTCTTCACCTTCGAGCAAGCGGGCTTCAACCCGGGCTTGCACGGCCAGATAGGTCCAGGTAGGCACCCGCTGCAGATCGGCATAAACCTTGGGCGACATGTAAGCCTGCGGCCCCATGAAGCTGGCCAGCACCAACGGGCGCTGCCGCAGATAGGCGCCCAGAGGGTTGGCGCGCGCGCAATGGCCCAGCAGCACGGCAGCTTGACCCCCCTCCTCCTGCAGCTTTAAAGGCAGGTGGGTGATGTAGGGAAAGCCGCTGTCGTCGGTGGTCACCAGGCTGGCGAACGGGTGCTCGCGCATCAGCGTGGCGGCGTGTTCGGGCTGATCAAACTGTTTGGGCAGGTACATGGCGCGGTGAACGAAAAAGGCACCCGAAGGTGCCTTTGTTTTATTCCCACTCGATGGTGGCAGGCGGCTTTGAGCTCACATCATAGGTCACGCGGTTGATGCCGCGCACCTCGTTGATGATGCGGCCGCTGACCTTCTTGAGCAGCGCATACGGCAATTCGGCCCAGTCGGCGGTCATGAAGTCGCTGGTCTGCACGGCGCGCAGGGCCACCACATAGTCGTAGGTGCGGCCGTCGCCCATCACGCCCACGCTCTTGACGGGCAGGAAGACGGTGAAGGCCTGGCTGGTCAGGTCGTACCAGCTCTTGCCGCTGTGGCTGTCGAGGGTGTTGCGCAGCTCTTCGATGAAGATCGCATCGGCACGGCGCAGCAGGTCAGCGTAGTCTTTCTTGACTTCGCCGAGGATGCGCACGCCCAGGCCCGGGCCCGGGAAGGGGTGGCGGTACACCATGTCGCGCGGCAGGCCCAGGGCCACGCCGAGTTCGCGCACTTCGTCCTTGAACAGGTCGCGCAGCGGCTCCAGCAGTTTGAGGCCCAGCTGCTCGGGCAGGCC
>JACCDW010395366.1_pt1 | contig 15210 bp, 10 predicted proteins | sample 7449781 | NCBI WGS metagenome assembly JACCDW01 (sample SAMN15323449, study PRJNA562643) | freshwater metagenome | isolation source: river surface water | place: USA:Blue River Watershed | collected 2017-08-18
AAGGCCCCGCAGGCAGGTCAAATCTGGAAATATCCAGCACAAGCTAAAACACTCAAAGAAATTGCTGCCACTGAAGGCGAGTCTTTCTATAAAGGCCCACTCGCTCAGAGTATGGTCGACTTTGCCCAAGCGACTGGTGGCTGTTTCACAATGCAAGACTTTGCTGATAACCAATCAGAATGGGTTGAGCCTCTCGCCTTTGATTATGGCGATTACTCCCTTCACGAAATCCCCCCGAATGGCTCAGGCATTGCGGCGCAAATTGCTTTGGGTATTTTGCAAGCAGCCAATGTGAAGCAATACCCTGCTAATTCTGCTCAGCGCATCCATTTGCAGATTGAAGCGATGCGTATGGCTTTTGCTGATGTGTATGCCTACGTTTCTGATGCCCGCTCAATGCAAATGCCAGTGACTAGTTTGCTAGATAGGAATTACTTGGCAAGTCGCGCTGCGATGATTGATCACAATAAAGCCGGTATCTATGATGCTGGTGACCCTCACTCTGGCGGCACAGTGTATTTATGCGCTGCCGATGAATCCGGCATGATGATTTCTTATATCCAATCTAACTTCAAAGGCTTTGGATCTGGTGTTGTTGCTCCAGGCGGCATTGCTTTTCATAATCGCGGCATGAGCTTCCGATTAGAAGACGGTCATCCCAACCAAGTGGCACCAGGCAAGCGCCCGTTCCATACTATTCTGCCGGCATTCCTAACGAAGGATGGCAAGCCCACTATGGCGTTTGGAGTAATGGGTGGCAATATGCAACCTCAAGGCCATATTCAGTTTGTCATGCGCTTTGTTGATGAATATCTCAACCCTCAAGCCTGCTCTGACTCACCGCGCTGGCGAATTGATGATTTAGGCAAGCTCACAGTTGAAGCATCGATGCCAGCAAGTGTGGTTGAGGGCTTAAAAGCCCTAGGCCACGAAGTGGCCGTGCAGCCCGCTAACAGCTTAGATTTTGGTAGCGCACAAGCAATCGCCAAGTTAAGCGAAGATGCAGATTCAGCCTATATCGCTGGCAGCGATCATCGTCGTGATGGATTGGCCGCTGGTTTTTAGGTTGCTATTTAGAAGTTGGCAAGCAGTTCATATAGAAGCGCTTGATCTCTTGATCGCAACTCACATCTCTGGGTTCAATTGGTCTTTGTAGTGAAATGCCTTCGATCGTTTTACAACGACTCAAGGCTACATAGACCTGCCCTGAGGCAAAAGCGCCTGATGAGAGATCAACTTTCACCTTATCTAGGGTCTTGCCCTGGCTCTTATGAATCGTTACCGCCCAAGCTAGCATTAGCGGAATTTGTACATAAGTGCCAATGATGCTGGGCGAAATCTTTCCAGACATCATGTCATGATCGTAGCGATAGGATTCCCACTGATGGCCAGTAACTTCAACGGTATTGGAATACGGGCCGTTTTGCACCATGACCTTTACCTTATCTGGCAGCATCTCACGCACCACTCCAATCGTGCCATTAACCCAGCGCTTCGGAAAGCCTGGGTCAGTTGCCGTAAACATCACCTTAGCGCCAACTTTGAGCACTAAATTATTGGGCGATGGCAAATTACGTTCATCGACATTGAATTTTCCAGTCGACTTACCGGCATAGACTTTGCTCTCGGTGGTTATGGCTCGCAGCCCTGCTCCATTAATTTGATCAGCGCGTGCATTCGTCGTTGTGAGAGTAATGGTCTGCTCATCTAGCTCTGCGTCTTTGCGATAGCACTGCGCATTCAGGGTGTCAATTGCTTCGTCAACATCTTGATTAATCCGAATACGATTGAGTAGCCCGGCAAAGTGCTCATCCTTTTGTCGGAAGATCTTAGAAAGTTCAACCATCGTGACATCTTTGCGATGCAATGCCATGGCGCAGAAGAAATAAGGCCCTTCGTATCCACGATCAGCTAGCACTTGCATATCACTACTCGATACCACCGGCGGCAGTTGAAACAAATCCCCCACAAACATCACCTGAATGCCGCCAAAGGGCTTTCCTTTTTGTGGGCCGTTCTCACGTAAGAATAAGTCCATCGCATCCACTACATCGGCGCGCACCATCGAGATCTCGTCAATAATCAGCAGACGAATATCCTTATAGAGTCGCTTATCACGCAGTGGCTTGATATCTTCCTCTGGGAAGATGAGTCGCGGAGGTAATCTGAAAAAGGAATGAATCGTCACCCCTTTGACTTGCAGTGCTGCTACACCAGTAGGAGCCACTACTACGACGTTGCCAGGAATCGTTTCTCGAAGATACCCAATTAGGGTGGTTTTACCGGTACCCGCTTTACCACTAACAAAAATATAAGGATCATGCCGCTCTATAGCCTCAATCACTGCCTCGTAATCGGGTGTGATTTCTATATCGGAGGATTGCGGGATTGGGGTAGACATCCCCTATTGTTTCACGGCATCAGCCACACACCGAAATCCAATATAAACCACGGTAATATCGCCCGGTTTAGATTCCACATCGGACTCTTGCTGTCTTTCCGGACCGTACCACCATGATGCGCCACGCGTAATATAGCCACCATTGCGCTCTGTAGCGGTCCACTCCCAAACATTACCTCCCATGTCATACATGCCATTAACTCCGGGCTTAGTAGTGTTGGTATTCACATGACCTGTGCCCCGATTCAAAGCCCCTGCAGGAGCTAAGCCCTTATAGTCTCCACAGCCACTTAAGCAATGCGAGACAGAAGGATTGCTGCCCCCTGGAAATGGATAGCGTTGGCCTTTGGTATAACCAGCAGGTGGATTACTTCTTTGCTCCAAAAAAGCGACATTAGTCCATTCAGGATCGGTAGGCAATCGTTTGCCGTAATAACGACAGATAGACTCTACTTCTTTTTGATTGAGATGGACTGCTGGCTCAGCGTCATTTGCAGGAACACCGTAAGGCGTTTTCCAAGTCCATCCTGGCTTTTGCACAAACCCCGCTTCATAAGAGAGGCCGCCGCCCTTCTTTTCTGCTGCACTAATAAAGCCAGTAGAGGCGGCATAAGTTTTGACATCCGCAATCGTCATCTCGGTTTGATCCCAAACGAGATTACCAATTTGTACCGTAGGAATAGATGATTTTGGAGCGCCCTGGCTTGGAGATGACCTCAGCATAAAGTACACAGCAATGGCTGTGAGCAGCAGACCGAATAGGATTGTAGAGAAATCAAACTTTTTCATAGGCTCGTGAAATTCAAGTGAAGTGCAAAGCCCATTCTAATTAAATCTATTTCTTTTTGCTCACGAGCAGATACGATTTCTACCAGACTCTTTAGCACGGTACATCGCTTGATCACAAAGCTCGTAATACTCCTTAAGAACTTCGTTAGAGTTCTGCATGCGCGCCTTACAAGGATCAAATACTGATAAGCCGATACTGACACTAATAAATATAGGTCTTTCAAGAGAAGATCCACAAGGCTTGAGCTCAACTGCGTGCCTCAAGCGCTCAGCCACCTCTAGTGCTTGAGCTTGGTTTGTCTCTGGCAAGACAATCAAAAACTCCTCTCCCCCGACTCGCCCAAGAATATCCATAGACCGCAACTCTTCTTGACAACGTATGACAAGATTTTTTAACACCTGATCACCCACTGGGTGACCATATTGATCATTGACGGCTTTGAAATGATCGATATCAAGCATCAAAAAAGAGAGTTCTTTCTTATTGCGATAACTTCTTTCAATCTCCAGATTAGCCCTATGGAAGGTCTCAGGCCTACTCAGAGCATTGGTCAAGAAATCTGTCTTCAGATTTTGACCCAGTAAAAAGTTTTTATTTTCAAGCTCAATTAATACCCGCTTCACCTGAAAGAGACCAAACAATAGAAAGAGAGAAATTAATAAGGAGGTCGACGCATCGGTGAGATTAAGATAGCCATCATTTATTAAATGCAATAAAGGCAATATACGTCTGCCAATCATCAGTCCTAAGGCAAGGGCTAAAAATCCACAAGCTAGACGGTATGCTTTAGCTCGAAAATACAGATTGAGCGCATATGCGGCAGCAAATATTTGCGCACACAGCGCAATAGAATATAAGAAAATTCCGAGAATCATCTTACTCAGTTGTGATTAATTTTTGCAATGTTCCTTCTACGTCCAGCAAATCGAATGCTGCATCAACAACTTCAGCATCTAATTTACTGCCAGCTTCTGCTCGTATTTCTTCCATAGCGGCAGGAAATCCAAGAGCAGAACGATATGGGCGATGGGTAGCCATTGCTTCAATCGTATCGGCCACTGCTAATACTCTCGCCTGTTTGCAAATTTGATCGCCCTTTAAGCCATTGGGATAGCCAGAACCATCCAATCTTTCATGGTGTTGATGCACCCACTCGGCAATCGGCCACGGAAATGGAATGTCCTTCAGTATCTGATAGCCAGCCTCAACGTGCCCCTGAACCAACTGCATTTCAAGACTGGTTAGCCGTGTCGGTTTAGTCAGAATTTCTGCAGGTACCGAAACCTTGCCGATGTCATGAACCATTGCCGCCATGTATAAAGCCTGAATATCTTCCTCCGACCAACCCAGCTTTCGAGCAATTGCAGTTGAAATTAAGGCGACACGCTTTTGATGGCCTGCAGTATAAGGATCGCGCCACTCCATCGTCTTGGACATCGCCTCAATAGTGGAACGTAAAGCATCTGCTAGCCGTTCTTGCGTTTTTTCTTTTTCATGAATTTGATCATCCAACTTATGCTGACGTTCAATCGAGCGCAAACCAAAACCAATCTCTTTTGCTAGGCTCTCAAATAATTGAACTTCCGATGACCCAAAAGCATTTGGCACTTTTGAATACACCAACAAAACCCCAAAAGGGTGAAGGCCAGCGCTGTCTGGTATTGGGCAACCGATAGCTGAGCGAATGCCATATTCTCTTGCCCTAGTGCGCCAGGATATAAATCCCTCATCAACCTCAGTGTCTTGAATAACAGTGGGTTTTTGCGTACGAATAGCGACACCACCAGGCCCTAAACCGGTCACGTTTTGATCTGACCAACTCACAGCAATATCTTGAACATAAGCTAGCGCTGAGCCAGCGCCACCCATTACCTTAACCGTCTTATTTACGTCATCCTCCGCTTTACCAACCCACGCCAAAACATAGGGGCCTTGAGCGGCAATAGCAGTACAAACGTCCTGCACCAATAAATCCACTGAATCTGCGCGCGCTAAAGCTGCTGCAGCCTCAGAAAGTGCCGATAGAGCCCAACCCCTCTTTTCAAGCTCTTCTAGGGTATTTTTAGCCGTAAGGGCGTCGTTTGATGAAGTTGTAGTCATGTGACTATTATGAGCTCAATTAGACCGGCTTTATAGCCTTAATCTTGATATGAAAGCTATAAAAAACTATAAATACATCAAGGCGTATAATCATATAAGCTATTGTTTTATAAAAATATTTTAATAATTTCTGCTTTAAATTTGTACCTCTTTTGTGCTCATGAAAACCCTCCTTATTGTTTGCGGCACCCGTCCTGAAATTATTAAATTAGCGCCGGTTTATCTTTACTTAAAACAGCAGAGCTGGGCCAATGTGCTTTGGTTGCACACCGGTCAACATGATGAGATGTCCAAAAAGATTCTGGCATGCTTTGGAATCGTGCCCGATATCACCCTTGTTCGAGAAGGCACGACGCTATCTGAATTCTCCATAGGCCTTCGAAAGCAGCTCGATATTGTTCTGGAACAAACTCAGAGTGCTATGACGATTGTGCAAGGTGATACAGAAAGTGCTTTTGTTGGTGCACTTGCATCTTTCTACCAACGCATTCCAGTTGCCCATGTTGAAGCTGGATTACGCACATATGACCTGAGCCGCCCCTTCCCAGAGGAAGGCCTAAGACAAATGATCACTCGCATTACGGCATTGAACTTTGCCCCAACACAGGGCGCTGCTAACGCACTACTCCAAGAGGGCATTCCCCCTGAGATTGTCTACCTGACTGGTAATACCGTGATTGATGCTCAGAAATGGATTATTGATCATCATCAGATTCATGCGAAAGCTAGTAATAAGAAACAAATTTTAGTTACCATGCACCGCCGTGAAAACTGGGGAAATGAAATCGAACAGGCCTGCAAGGCCATTGCCCATCTTGCTTCCGAATATGACGAGCTAGAGTTTCTCTTTCCGGTTCACCTTAATCCCGCAGTCAAAGATCAAGTATTTCCCATTTTAGGGAAACTACAAAATGTCCATTTAACTGAACCTTTAGATTACCTTGATATGCAGCAAGCCCTGGCTGACTCCTGGCTAGCCTTAACAGACTCCGGCGGCATTCAAGAGGAGGCTCCAACATTTGGCTTGCCAGTATTGGTCTTGCGTAAGGAAACCGAGAGGCCTGAGGCTGTCAATGCAGGCTGCGCCAAGATCGTGGGAACACACCAATCGGACATTATTCATTCCGTAGAATTTTTATTAAACACCCCAGATGCTTATAAGGATATGCAGGCCAAGACAAATCCATTTGGGGATGGCAAGGCAAGTGAACGAATTGCAGAGGTAATCCACTCTCACCTTCAGGAAGGTTAAGGTAAGAGTTCGAATTGATTTCTCAGTGGCAGATGTGGGTAGTAGATCTTATATCGATCTATTTGTTCGGACTGAAATATGTCACGATCTTGATCGCCTTCATCATTCTCATCAGCAGCCTTGATGATGCTTTTATTGATGTAAGTTATTGGATTAGGAGAGTATGGCGCTTACTCACCATCTACAAAAAAACACCCTATCTTGATTACACCGCATTAAACATACCGCCCGAAAAGCCTTTGGCGATTATGGTACCTGCCTGGCATGAGACTGGCGTTATCGGGAAGATGGCTGAACTTGCAGCCACAACACTGGAATACGAGAATTACCATATCTTTGTTGGCACCTATCCAAATGATCCTGATACTCAAAGGGATGTCGATAAAGCCTGTGCACTTTTTCCCAATGTTCACAAAATCATCTGCGCCAGACCTGGGCCTACGAGCAAAGCCGATTGCCTCAATAACGTATTAGACGCAATTCTGCAATTCGAGCGAAATACACACCTAGAATTTGCTGGCTTTATTTTGCATGACGCAGAAGACGTCATCTCCTCGATGGAACTAAAGCTCTTCAATTATTTGGTTGGTAAAAATGATCTCATTCAAGTACCAGTCTATCCATTCGAACGTAAGTGGACTAACTTTACCTGCATGCACTATGTAGATGAGTTCACCGAACTGCATAGCAAAGATATTCCAATGCGCGAGGCATTGGCCGGTCAAGTCCCAAGCGCTGGGGTTGGCACCTGTTTTAGTCGTAAAGCTATTCTGGCCCTCCTAGCGGACGGCGATGGCATTGCCTTTGATTCTCAAAGCCTGACTGAAGACTATGACATTGGATTTCGCCTTAAGGCCAAGGGTATGAAAGAAATCTTCGTGCGCTTTCCGGTCCTTAAATTAAATGAGCTAGAAAGTAGCGCGCCAAAACTATTTGGTCAAAGCGACAGAGAATCTAACGTTATTTGTGTCCGAGAATACTTTCCTGAAACTATTGAGACTGCAGTACGACAAAAATCACGCTGGATCATCGGGATTGTTTATCAAGGCTATAAAACCATTCGCTGGAATAAAAGCTGGATCCTGAATTACTTCTTATGGCGTGATCGCAAAGGCGTAGTCACAAACTTTGTAAGCTTTGCGGCGACCATTATCTTGGTTCAGCTCACCATATTATGGCTATATCAAAACTTATGGCCTAATGCCTATCGCTTTCTGTCCATATTTGAAGATGATCGGTGGCTAGTACTCATTTTGTGGATTAATTTGGTACTGATGATTAATCGCACCTTCCAGCGAATTTTCTTTGTATCAGCCTATTACGGCATCTTTGAGGGCTTAATGTCAGTTCCCCGTCTCTTCTGGGGAAATTACATTAACTTTCTTGCGAATTGGAGAGCGCTAAAGTCCATCATCAAACAGGGAGATCCTCACCGTGTAGCGTGGGATAAGACTACTCATGACTTTCCATCTATTGGCGCAGAGAACCAAGAGCGTCAAATGCTAGGTCAAATTTTAGTCAAGCAAGGCGCAATCACCGAGGTGGAATTAGAAGAGGCATTAACCCATAAAGCCAAAGGTCTCATGATTGGCAGCTGGTTAATTCATGCCGGCAAGATTACCTCATGGCAACTTGCTAAGGCGCTTTCTGAGCAGGGCAATGTTCAAGCAGAGTCTATCGATGCATACGCCATACCGAAGTCACTGATTAACTCCTTTCCAGCCGCTCTAGCACTGCACTATGCGGCTTTACCAATTCGGACTGAGGGTAGCCGCCTAGTCCTAGCCTCTGAATCAGTCATTGATCCCGTCTCATTGGCAGCTATAGCCAGAAAACTCAAGGCTCCCATTAAGAATATCTTAGCCCGCCACGGTCAGGTGACGGTTGGATTAAGACATTGGTACTCCCATATAAAGGGTAATGATCCCCGCAAGCAACTAGATGATGCTGTTGCAGAGGGACGCCTAACGCCGACTCAGGCTGAAGTCATTTGGGAGTATTTTGTTTCTCGCCAATTTATGTTTGCTGAAATTTTGCGCTCTCTTGGGCGAATTGATGCAGCCTCGCTGAATGCCCTTCTCTTGCAGCAGGAAAATACTAATGAAAGCCTAGGTCAATTCTTAGTCAAAAACAATATTATTTCTGATCAAACACTGCAGGAAGCGCTTGAGCTCCAAAAGAAAATTCAACCGTCGATGTCCGAATTAATCGATAAAGAATCTGGCGCAGGAGCAAAAGCTTGATTCGCAATCTTCTATTACAAACATGTATTGCGGGAGCTTTTATCTTGAGCTCTGGCAGCGTGTATGCCGATGTGGAATACAAAAACGTGAATACATTTCAGCGTTTCTTGATCTACCCTCATATCGAAAAAGGCTTATCCTCAATTCAAGCAGGCAACTACCAACGGGCTATTGAAGAATTTAAGCAAGTACGTTCATGGGCACCAAAGAGCCCTCAAACCGCCATTTATCTTGCTAATGCATTTAGCTTAAATGCGCAATTTGATGAGGCCAAGAAAGTCTTGGAAGATCAATTGCAGTACACGCCTGATGACCCTGAAGTTACTACGGCATTCAAAAATTACAGAAACTTATCGGCTCACTACCAACTTGTGGCAGCAAAAGCGCTTCCTCCTAATTCGCCAGAATTAAAGGACTATCTTAGCAAGGTCAAGCCGTATTTTTATAACGCCTTTGATGAGCAAGGTTGGCTTAAGTTGTTAGCTCAAAATTTTGCAGATGATCCGAAAATGATTCTCAATTATCTGCCGCATTACCCTCAGAACCAGGCCTATCAAATTGATATTGCCCTCAAAGCCGCACTTGCAAGCGGTAATCATATATTTGTGCAAGACTACATCACCAAACTATCGAATCAATTAAATGATGACCCTATATTGCTTGATAGCTTAAGCTATCAACTAAGCACCGAGGGAGGCAGCAAAGAAGCAATTCAACTTCTACTAAATACCTATCCATTTAGCAATGCTGATCCCGAGTTACAAACCAAGCTAGTGGAGCGCCTGGTCATTCTGATTGAGAAAAATCCCAATCAACTCTCTAAAGCAGATAGAGCCAAATTAACGACCCCTTTGAACAACCCTAAATTGCGCAGCATTCAAGCTGAATTATTTGCAAATCTAAAAGATTGCCCTGCCATCAGATCGCTTTTGGGAAACTTTTCACAACCACATACAGAAATGGATTGGAGACTTTTGGGTCAGTGCTATCAAAATGAAGCGCCTGGCTTATCCGAGTATGCTTATCAGAAGGCCATGCAACTCAATCCTAGTGTCGATAACATTCGCGCATTTGCCTACCAGGCCTTTGCCACCAAAAACTATTCTCAATCCATGGCTGCATGGAATTCCATTCCCCTGGATCGATTTAGCCCCAATGATTTAGAGAGCGCCGCATTAACTGCCGTCTCATCCAGAGATTTGAATCTTGCGCGCACTTGGCTTACTCAGTTTGAAAAAATGAATGGGCGCAAGGACGCTTTATATTGGTGGCTAAAGGCGCAAATTGCCCTTCCCGATGATCCTTCAGTGGCAGCAGAATATCTCTACAAGGCTATCGCCTTAAACCCTACAGTTGATTACTATAGCCTACTAGCGGAAATTGAAGAAAAGCAGCAGCATCCTCAAATTGCAATTGAGTTACTTCAAAAGGCTTTAGCCCTAGATCCATCTAATACCATTACACAAGCATCGTTAGCTTACGCACTTTACCAAGCAGGTGATATAAGACAGTCGCGTGAGCTATTAATGACAGCATACCAAGCGAATCCTGATAATCCACAAGTGATAGAACAACTTTCCTACGCCAATCAACGCCTTGGTCTAAATACAGAATCAAGATATTTTGCAGAATTAGCAATTGACAATATAGAGCAAAAAGATTCTGAGGATTTAACTCCTGCTTTAAAAGAAAAACTCTTTGGTTTGCGTCGCATGCATGAAGATTTAGGTCGGCGCTGGACCTTCACACTAGATGCAACTGGAGGCAATCAAACTAGTGCAGTACCCTACTCTGGTCAGCCAGGACTTTCGGCGCGAAGCTATTCGCAAGCAGAGGTTGCTTATCGTTTAGGCGATCCAGCAATTGATGATGGCAAAACACTTTCTGCTTACACCAGGGTTTTTGCTGGAGGCGGCACTCAAAATTCCGCAATCCCAATCTACGCCCCAATGATTGCTGGTGGTTTACGCTGGAAGCCTTTTAGCAATCAAGCAATTAATTTAGCGGTTGAAGAACAAACACCGCTAGATAAAACATCGTACTCGCAAACTACCGCCATGCTCAGAGCAAGCGCTTCATTCTTTAATACCGGCAAGTACAGCGATGATTGGCACCCTAACGGGCCAGGATGGAATGCCCAAAACCTCTACCTTGACGCGGCTCACTACATGACTTCAGGTCTAGGCTCACTCACAGCTGATTACCGTATTAGTCGCCACGAGAAAATTGCCAATGGCCAAACAATTGAGCCATATACCCACCTGCAATGGAATGAGCTAAACAATCAAGTGAATAAAGACTTCCGCATTGGATTAGGCGTTCGCTGGAATTGGTGGAGCGGACAGTCACGTTATGACGCCTACCCTAGTAAAACTTCTTTAGGTATCGAATTTCAACATGCCTTCACCACATATCTCAATGAACGCCAAGCTGTATTTGTCACCTTTGGAGGTCGCTGGTAATGAATATTCGCGCATACATCCTCTGTATTGCATTGCTTTTACCCATCACATCGCAAGCAGTCACAGCAATTTTCTACCAACCACAAACGGCTGATCAATCCATTTCCATGGAGAAGTGGAGAACCGTTTTTTCCAGCATCCATAAAAATGGAATTGATACGGTGGTAGTTCAGTGGACGCAATATGGTGACTTTTTAAGCACAAAGCAAGAAACAGAATGGCTTAAAGAAGTGCTTTTCCAGGCTAAATCAGCCAAATTAAAAATCATCATGGGTTTAAATGCTGATCCAGATGTCTTTTCCAAAACCCAGCAAGCCCCTGCAGGACTAGAGATTTATTTCCAGAAATCATTAGAGAGTAACAAACGCTTAATATCTAAATGGATGACATCTCCCTTGATGGATGGCGTCATTGGTTGGTATATTCCCCTGGAGATTGATGATCGAGAATGGCGAGATACTGAACGTAAAAGCATCCTTAAGCGCTATCTTGATCGCCAATCTGAGCAAATACGCTCCTCCTCACCAAAGCCAATATATATATCCAGTTTTTTTACTGGGAATATGACACCCGATAGTTATAGTCAATTACTAATGGATCTTAAGAGCGGTAATGTATTCAAAATTTGGGTGCAAGACGGTAGTGGCACCAACAAACTAACTGCTTCAGAGCGCTCTCTTTATCTCAATGCGATTAGCAATTGCAAGGTCAAAGTTGTAGATGGAGTCGTCTTTGAAATTTTTACCCAAACTAAACATGATCAAGTATTTGCTGCAGAGTCTTTAAGCCCCGCCTCGCTTGTTAGTAAGCTCAAGCAGCGGGCACCTTGCAAAGAAGACAGTCTATTTTTTGAATTGCGCTATCTAATCAACCTACAGCCAAAATAATAATCGGCTTTAGATTCAATAGACAACATCAACATAAACCTTTAATGGTTTCGACTAAGACGGGCGCACCAAAAACTTTAATGTTATTTCTGCCACTTGTTTTCGCAGCATACATAGCAACGTCAGCATTATTAATCAGCTCAACCTCATCAAGACCATGATCCGGATATAGGGCAATACCAATACTAACGCTTGTAGTCAGTTCCTTACCCTCAAAAAATACTGGCTCTGCGATATTTTTAAGAATCTTATTGGCAACCAATAAAGCATCAGCTTCGGTGCGTACATCTGGTAATAGCACTATAAATTCATCTCCACCCACCCTACCAATAGTGTCGGAATCCCTTATGGATGATTGCATTCTTTTGGCAGACTCAACCAAGATTGCATCGCCGGCTTGATGACTAACAGCATCGTTGATCGTTTTCAAATTATCCAAGTCAATAAATAAAATGCCCATTCTTGAAGAATTGCGTTTTGCCAAAGTCATAGCTTGTTGTATGCGATCAGAAAGCAATAAACGGTTTGGCAAATCTGTTAATGCATCATGGTGAGCCAAGTACTGTGATTTTGCATTCCTTTGATATACCTTAAGCAGTAAAAATGTTCCCGCCAGCAGTAAGAGTAGACTAAAAATAGTGGTGTAAATGACGCCTTGGACACTGGCATACCAGCCAGCCAAATAAAGATCTTTAGAAATCGTCGCCCCAACAACTAAGGGGTAGTTTTGAACCTTCCTAAATGACGCCATACGCTCTACAGGCTCATTATTCATATTAAAGCCCGGCGCATTGGTAAATATCACACCATCAGTACGATCACTCTGTAATGAATTTTGAATAACCGTACCAGTATTTAACTTGCCGATCATATTATCGACAAAGGGCCATCTAGTTAAAAGGTGATGGTCATTTCTGTAAAGCGTAATTGATGAGCCCGTACCAAGATTAACCCCAATCCGTTCGTAGAGATTAGAAAACACCTCCACCGAAACACCCACCAAGATAATTCCAAGAAATTCATTTTGGGCACCATTGATTCGTTTGGCCAAATAGAACACCCACTTGCCATTCCCCTTGTTTTGCACGGGCAGACTGAGAAAAACCTCAGGATCATCATGAGTGCTTAGCCACTTGAAGTAATCCCGATCAGATAAATCAATCTTGGGAGCAGGAAAGGAGCGGGAAAAATTCAAAACCTGACCGTTCTTACCAACAAAAGTAGCCACATCAATAATCGTGTTTGCTGTTACCTTTTCCTTTAGTAAGTCAAATTGGCTCTTTTGAGCAGCAAAGCGCTTATAGTCCTCTTCATTTTTAAGTTTGGAGATTTCTACAACATCCTCAATACTCTCTAAAGCTGTTTTTGCCGAGAAGATGGTTTGAGATGTGTGCTCAGACAAGATAACCGTTAAGGTGCCCAACTGATGCATGCGGGCTTTAATTGTATTTTCACGGAGTAAATATGCAGATACAACAGCATTAATTACCAATACCAAGCCCAGTAGTATCGAAGAAATAACTATTATTCGAATATTACGTTTTACATTTGGGGGAACACTGTAGACCATTATTAACTCAATCTAGACGTCGCTATATCGCTTAGCGATTTCATCAAAATAATCCTGCTCATGAATAAAGGCCTCAACAACAGCAGGATCAAAGCGCTTGCTTTTATTTTTCAATATCTCAGCACACGCCTCTTCGTGCGTCCATTTACGTTTATATACACGCTCACTTACCAATGCGTCATACATATCTGCTAAAGCCATGATGCGAGCAGACAAGGGAATATTTTCATGCTTTAGCCCGCGTGGATAACCAGATCCATCCCAGTTTTCATGGTGAGAACCAGCAATTTCAATGGCTACATCTAACACCTTAGCGTGCTTTGTATCCTCTAGTTTTGCAGCACTGAGAACGTTCTCGCCTAAAGCGGCATGAGTTTTCATCGTGACCCACTCTTCATCAGATAAGGAGCCTGGCTTCTTGAGAATATGATCCGGAATGCCTACTTTACCGATATCGTGCAATGGGGCTGCTTTCGTCATTCTTTCGATCGCATCGTCTGATAGCTGGGTAACATAGATACCCATCGCCTTAAGCCGTGTAGCCAAACGCTTGACGTAGTGTTGAGTCCTTAAAATGTGGTTGCCTGTTTCGTTATCGCGCACCATCGATAGTGCATTCAAACTTTTGAGCATGCCGTTTTCAATTGCTCGCGCATTGTTACGATGCTCTTTCCACAATGTCTCTAGGTAGTAATTGGTAATGAGGACACAGGTCATGAGCAATAACAGGATTGATGCAACTCTGAGAGAGAAACCTATAGCGCCCTCTTGGTAAAGACTCCCTAAATTTGCTTCCGTATAAAAATATAGGTGAAGTGAGCGAAGCAATCGCACAATAATCTCGGCAATCTCAATACCGATCAATATTTTGACTTGATAAACCTTGACTTTGTGACCAACTAGTCCAGCCAACTCCACCAGCTGCCAGCATGAAGTCAAAATTAAAATGCCATTGAGCAAATAGATGCGGTCGTTGGTAGAACCATTAAATAAAAGATAAAGATAAATTGCTGAAGACAATACAAAGGCACCGCCAGCCATTAAAGTCAGTTTTCGACTAATAGGCTCTCGCCAAGATCTAAATAGCAGACCTATACATAGAACACCGCCAATAAGAGAAATATTAGCGGTCGCAAGAAAGAACTTACTGCCCCAAGACGCAATAAAAAAAGAGGCCATCGAAATGGAGAGAAACAGAATGCTCAGAGGCCAATACAGTATCGATTTAGCCGATCTAAATCCATCTTGACGTGATAAAAATCCAGCCAAGAGTCCTAAAAGGACAATCAGGATGGAAAGGTAGAAGGTTTGATTAGCTAACTGCATCTAATTGCATTCTAAGGGGTCTGGAGAATGCATTGGCTAAATTAGAGGCTTGGTGGGGCGAACGACGGGGCTCGAACCCGCGACAACCAGAATCACAATCTGGGACTCTACCAACTGAGCTACGTCCGCCGTTGTAGAGGTGACATTATAGCTTTTCAGTCAAAAACCTGTCAAAAACA